>Ga0208766_1000025_pt1 | contig 81899 bp, 86 predicted proteins | sample ETN01SmetaG_3_FD_185792 | JGI IMG/M metagenome (GOLD analysis project Ga0208766, IMG submission 185792) | Marine microbial and viral communities from oxygen minimum zone, Eastern Pacific Ocean - ETNP2014F12-01SV263 (SPAdes) (version 2) | ecosystem: Environmental > Aquatic > Marine > Oceanic ... | reverse complement strand
GACCCCTTTACAGTAGCCGTTGATACACTACGACAGGGCAAGTATCGTGAATCGCTTGGTGGTGTAAATCCAACGGGTGCTTCCGCAAAGATGATTAACGAAAGAGGCGAAGAAACCCTTGTCGGTAAATGTCTAAGACAAGTATGGTATTCTAAGAAGCGTGTGCCTCGCACTAACCCTGCGGGTGATAACTCCCAATTCATCTTTATGATGGGGAACATGGCCGAAGAAGGACTTCAAGACGCATGGCGAAAAGCAGGTGTATTGCTTGAAGAAAACGCTAAAATCCGTAAGAATATCGCTAAGAATCCCGAAACCGATGAGGAAATTATCCTAAGTGGTGAAGTGGATGCTATTATCCGATGGTCGGAAGAAAGAACAGGTGATGATGGAGTCCCACGAATGCACATTGACCCGACAAAGGCCATTGGTATTGAAGTGAAATCAAAGTGGGGATATGGTGCTAAGGCAGTAATGCAAGGCAACCGAAACTCCACATACGAGCATGGATTCCCTCAAATTGAACACTTGATGCAAACGGCTCTCTATCTTCATACCCGTAAGGCATTTGAAGAATACCATGATGTTGAAATCCCGTATTTCATCATTTGCTATATTGCTCGTTGTAATGGGCTTCACAAGTCATTCCGTGTTGAATTGAGCGATGGCTACGAAGGCAGAATCATTGTGAAAGACATGAATGGAAATGAAATCAAGCCCAAGATTGAGAAATCCCTTGAATGGGGTGTCACGGCGCAACCAATTACATTAACTCTTGATATGATGCGAGAGCGATATTATCAACAATTGGAAAACTTGAAGTCCGATACACCGCCACCGAGAGAATTTGACCTCCGATACTCCGATGATAAGGCCGAAGCATTGTTTAATCGTGGCGACCTGTCCAAAACGAAGTATAACGAGCATGGTAAAAAGCCATTGGCCGAAATCGGTGATTGGAATTGCTCATACTGCGATTGGAAGGGTGTCTGCTATCCTCAAGGCATCTTTACGCTTGATGTTGAAGATGGGGTCTTAACCATAGATGAAGCCCTTGCTAACTACTCTATCGGTGATTGAATGCCTCAAATGGTAAAGTGTCCTGTCTGTCAAAAAGTCGGATATACGGATGAACGGCATGAAATAGATGGTCAATGGCCGTGTGCTAAACACTATCAAGAAATTGTCAAGGGTGAAAAGTTAGTGTGGTCGTGGGAAGTTAAGGACTAATCACCTGTTCAATACTTTGTGCGCTGAAAATTGAGCCACATGAAGGGTTGCTACTGAACCTCCTAAAAATACTAAAATAGGTTCTTCATATTTGAACCCATAATAGCAAACCCCGACACCGAATATCCAAGCCATAAGGTCAGTAGTCCAAGGGCTTAGATAATTACAATTAGAATCCTTCGGGACTGTTGATTCACCGACTACAAAATAAACGCCCGCCATAACCATTGAAGAGGCTAAGGCCAATGTAGTTTTTTGATATTCTTTAGCAATCATTGTTAGCCCTCAATAGAGAACGCCCGATGTTTTCAAGTAGCCCCAAGTAGCAACAGCACCGCCACCAAGAATGATGACAGACGACATATCCCTCTTACTAACCATATTAACAAAACCAAGACCTGTGACCGCAAGTGCGGCAGTATATCCAATTCCCATTAGTGAAAGGAATCCTTCTTTGTCGTAGTATTTTTTTGGTATCGCCATAGGGTTCATATTCTTCCTTTGAGTCCTTTGACTATCTAAATACGCCTTTTTGTTTGTGCTTCCCGGAGAAACACCGCCCTCAATGGGTTCAGTCGTTTCCAACAATTCCAACAAGAACTGTAATATCATCTTCTTTTCCACCTTGATATGATGAAAATTCCACATTAGAAATCTTTGCACGGTGGAAGAATGGAACGGAACTGTCCCTATCCTGTGATTTATCATAAGCGAGAATTGAAAGCCTTTCAGCAAGGTCTATCGCATTAAGTGGGTGATTGTTAATAGTTTTCAAAATCTCTTTCGGCCAAACATTATCAAAGAGTCCATCCGACCCCATAACCACAACATCTCCTTCTTCCAAAGTAATTTGATAGTATTGAGCATCTGCGGGGCGGTCTGTGCCGTGAGGTTCACCCTCTTCATCTCGGCCTATTTGATAGGGATAATTGAATTCGTGTTGATGGTCGGTGGATTCAAGGAGTATTTTCTCATCTCTAATGATTAGAAATCCCGAATCGCCAATGTTAGCCACCCGAAAAATCCCATCGCCTGTCATCTTACCAATACAAACGGTGGATGACCCGACCATATTCGTGTTGTGAAACCCTGCTTCAAGTGAAAACATAGGATTCTTGTCCCCTGCTTTTAAGAATTCATAAGTGCATCGTAAAATTTGGTCTGCAAATGCTCTCGGATTAACCCCTTTGTCTTCCCATGCCCCCACACCATCTGCTACCGCAAGGGTGGAATTCGTAGGTGATGATACAATGAATGAGTCCTCTCCGCCACGCCATGCTTTACGGGGGTGTGGAATGGTATTCCCTGCGGAATATAGCCTCAACATGAAATGTCCTGTGCGTTCTCGCTATCTAAATCATCCAATCATTCATATAGGGTATCGGACAATCTTGATTTATGGGGTTCATTCTCGTTAGGGTTTGTGGAAACACATTTCCACATCGGCATGAGATTAAAAATACACTTGGTTTAGAATATGATTTCCGCAACAAAGATTTCAAAGGGGCTTTTCCCGAAACAAGTCAAAGGCTGTTAGTCATAGAAAAATTCTGTAAGAAAAACCGATTGAGTATGTTTGTGGATGGGGAAGAACGATACAATCCCACTACGGCGAAAAAGAAACAAGGAAAGCAAACAAAATTGACCCTTGATGAAATGGAGAACCTTGATGAATTCAATTTAGCCGAATGGTTGCCTCTTTTAGAGCAAGCGGCTGATGAAAAGGATATTGGAAAGGTAGGCGTAGTAAAATTGAAAATGGCGACAGACGAAAAGAAGGGATTCAAAGAAGTATTCATTGATGAAAATACAAGCCCAATCCAATTTGATTTTGATGGGTTGAGCAAAGATACTCATTTTCACCCTCTCCGTGATATTCAAAAGCAGGTTTTGGGGCCAATGATGGAGGCAGTTAATGAAGGTTATCGTAATATCGTAGTGGAATGTCCGACAGGTAGTGGTAAATCTGCTTTGGCTAAGACGATTGCTCAAGCATTCGGTGTTCCTTCTTACATCGTGACACATTTGAAAGGATTACAGGCTCAATATCTCAAAGAAATGCCCTATATGAAGTCCGTGATGGGTCGTGGAAACTATGATTGCCTCCTTGATGTGGAAGCAGGGTGTGATGATGTAAAGGTTGCTCAAGAAGCATTAGAATCTGCAACAAATAAAAGTCCCGAAACTTGTTCGGCGGCTCTTGCACCATGTAAATATGCAAAGGGATTCCGATGCACAAAGAAAATTCCAACAAGTGAAATCGGAGAGTTTGATTATACCGCAGACCCAAACAATATGTGCGATTATTATGGTGCATTAACAAGAGCGCAAAATGCTATGTATTTCGTGGGGAATACTGCGTATATGATGGCGATGGGTAAATCGGGAAAGATTTTACCTCAAAGACCGTTCTTGATTGTTGATGAAGCGCACCAATTGGCGAATAACATGATGAGTTTCCACAGTTTAACTGTTTCACAAAGAATGTTGGAAAAATTATTCCGATTACCGACACAGCAAGACATCTCAAGTGCAAAAAGCGAGAAAAAGAAGGATATTTACAGAAAACAAAGGGAAATTGTCCTAAAAGAGTTTGATAATAACGGTTCATTCGGACTTCCTAAGATTAAATCCATGACTTTGACGACACCATTACCCGAAAGGAAAAAGTCATTACAAACATTAGGCCGATATTTATTTGCATTGAGAGAAGAAATCAAAGGCAAAATGAAAGAAAAAGATGCACAGTCCAAATACGATAAGAAGGAATTGAGTTATGCGTCTAATTGTGTAGCACGGATAGATGATTTATTAGGCTCAATCGCTACTGATTGGGAAAATTGGGTCTATCAAGTGGATGATAATAACGAATACCCAACATGGATTGCCTTTAAGCCATTAGATGTATCGGCTTATGCTGATGAATTGTTGCTCAATCTTGGGAAGCACAGGATTTTAATGTCGGGAACGATTCTTGATTATGATATTTTTGGGAAAGAATTAGGATTAAATGCTGATGAAACCGCCTTTATTAAGGTGGAGTATTCTCCATTCCCCGAACAAAATAGACCCATTTATACGCACATTAAGGGTGGAAAATTATCACGAAAGGATAGAGGCTTAGATTCTTACAAAAAATGTGCTGATGCGATTGCTCAAATAGCAAAGAAATATCCCGACCAAAAGGGATTGATTTTACCATTCACAAATGATATTGAAGATGGGATAGTGGAAGCGTTGAAAGACAATCACCCATTGGTCTATGCGAGGCTAAGACAACATTCTAAGATTCCAAAAGAGCGTGATGCAGTATTCCGTGAGTTTGAAGATGAACAGAACAATGAAATACTAATCTCCACTTATGCTAATCAAGGGTTTGATGGAAAGATGGTTGGATTCACCGTGATTGCGAAAGTCCCATTCGGGCCGCTTGGTGATATACAGGTTAAAACAAAGGCCGAGAATAACCCTAAATGGTATCAAATGATGACGGCTGTGGAATTGGCTCAAATGGCGGGAAGGTGTGTCCGTAGTGAGAAGGATATAGGCCATACTTACATTATTGACCCAAGTTTTATGTTCCACTTTGAAAGAGGGATGAAAAATAACCCGTTAGCAAGAGTATTACCGCCCTACATCGCTACATCAATTATCAAAAATAGGTGATATTATGGAATTAGCAAAGTGTAGTAAGTGTGATGTGATTTATCCAAGACCTTCATTAACGAAGGATTTAGTGTGTATAATGTGCGAACCCCCAACGACAGGTGATTTGAAATGAAAATAGGAATATGTGGAAAAATGGCTTCGGGTAAAACTACTCTTGCACAACAATTGAAAGCCGAAAGGGATTTTGTAATTATCTCAATGGCGGGTGAAGTAAAGCGTGTTGGTCGTGAATTATTTGGTATGACGAAGAAGGATAGACCACTTTTACAAAAAATTGGTATGAAAATGCGTGAAATCCGTGAATCTGTTTGGTTAGATGCGGTAATCCATCAATCCAAGAATCATTCCTTAGTAGTGTGCGATGATGTGAGATTCATAAATGAGGCTAAAAATTTGAAAGATGATGGTTGGATTCTAATTAAATTGGATATTGACGATGATTTACAAAAAACTCGTTTGATGAATACTTACGGTGATGATTGGGAAGTGCATTGGAATAATCGGACTGACCCTTCGGAAGCAGAAGTGGATAAAATTCCCTTAGAATGGTTTGATAAAATCCTACCTTCGGTTAGTGATGAGGAACAAAGGGAATTATTCGGTCAAATTTTGGTAGGCCATCCGTCAAATAATACGAATGAACCGTCTTCACGCTGACCAAAGTTATCTTTGTGCATATCATCAAGTGTGTAGCCGTGATATTCCGCCCAATCTTCTAATCTTGCTTTAGCACCATTTATACGGGCTGAATCCATTGTCCCTGCACCAATAGTGGGAACATATTCCATAACCCAATAGGCGATTTTTTCTCGCATAGATAGTGGGTGGTGGGTATCTTCCGAATTCACCAATTCAACCATCTTTTGCCCTGCATATCCTCTATTGTAGTGTTTAATTTTAACAAAGTCGCTGATAAATGGGGATTTACCCCCTAATTGTTGAGTCCACAAATCTTCAATGAATTCTGCTTGCTCTCGGTTAGGTTGTCCTTCCAAATCGTATCCGTCTTTTTCAAGAGAAACAATTTTCAATACATCGCCCGAAGGAAGGCGGAATGTTGTCCCACCTACACCATGAGAAAGGTATTCACCGATGATTTCAGCCTCTTTATTTTCAAAAATAGTGTTGGAACAGTAAAGTATGTTCCCATTCTCCCCACCCAAAACGACACTTTTAGGTCTTGTAATAAGATAAATGCCTGTAATCCCACCGACCACAGCAAGAGAGGACAAGATTTTGTCCAATTGTATCACTTCCAAAAGTGCTTCTTCTCAAAATCTGCGTCAAAACCTTCTTCAATGAATGTATCAGCACCAAGAACCTTTCCTGTCATCCACCATTTACCAAGGGCAAGAAGTCCTATGATTCCCATAGCCAAAAGAACAGGTGAACGACCTCCTTCTGCATTTTGAACGAACATTGTTTCGGCGGCATCCACTTTAGCACCACCTGTCGGGCCTTCAATATCAATGATACCCATATATCCCAATTTACCGAGGGCTTCTTGGAAGGCGAACCAATCCACACCTGCGTCATTCTTCAAAGAACCATCCATAGCATTCTTGTTATATCCGTTCTTTTCATTGATAGACATAATCTGTTCATCCGTCATTTCGGGGTGAGCCATCTTCATCGCTCGCACAATCACTTGACGATTAGGGAATACGAGGATTCGGACACGGTTATGGATGATTTTCTGTCCATCCTTGTCTTGTTGATGGGGATAAACGACATACTGAACGACCTTTTCATCGTTGTCCCTTGACTTTACAAACTCTTGAAGAATATCTGTTGAGGAAAAGTATTGGCGACCTGTATAGATTTTACCGTCTTTGAGAGGGTGTCCGTGAATAGTCCACTTTCGCTGTCCTTCCATTAGTCCTTTTGCACCATCTTCCTTAGCCTTTTCGTTTGGATTAACTTCAATTCTTGACTCATCCCCGTATGATGGCTTACCCAAATGATATTGTCCATCCTTTTCATAAACATAACTCATCCATTCACGGTGAAGGTGGGTTTGGTCGGAATACTCTTTCATTTCCTCAATCGCTTGGGGTGTGAATTTATTCCATTCCTCTTTCCAATGGTCGGGGGATGACATAACAATAGATTGTCGTTCCCGTTATCTAAAAGCAACGAATCAATATGAAATGTTAATAGAATAGGGTTGGTCGGGGTATGGAGTTAATTTGACGGTGAACATTCGCATTTTCCTAAGTGCATCCACTAACTTTTCCGCTTCTTTAGCAGTATCAACATTATAGTGGGCGGATTGTGCGGTGGAGAATACTACCCGATGCCCTAATGCTCTCATCATTTCGGTTGCACCATCAATGGTTCTATCAACGACAATTTGTTTTCCATTGTTGGTTTCAAACGGTGAGAAGAATTTGGTAATTTGAATCCATGTATCGCCAATTTCCTCATTTTCGGGGAAGGATTTGATTTTTCCTGTTTCCCAATTTACACAGCGAATTGTTCCACGCTTGCTCTTTGCACGATTTCGTATCTTTTCTATCATGCGCCTCTCCCTTTCGGTTAGTGCATCAGCGAATTCGGAATCTTCACCAAACAATTCATCAAGTAATCCTTGTTTGAATTCTTCATATTCTTCCTCATCAAGACCGCTTTCGTCAAACAATTCTTGGATTTCCTCTTCTAATTCTTCTGCTAAATCTGCAAAATCTTCTGCCTCATCAGCATACTGCTCGGCTTCTTGGACTTTTTCGTTATCATCGGGGTCGCCACCATTATTTTCAACGATTTCCCTTGCTTCGTCTGCCGCATCTCTCGCTTGTTCTGCCGCTTCCCTTGCGCTTTCACCATCTGCATTCTGCATGGCTTCTTCTGCTTCATCCTTTGCATCTTCGGCTTCTTCAACACATTGGTCTAAAGCGTCTTGTTCTTTGGGTGGAAGGTTAGTAGGGGGTTCGTATTCAAACTCGCCACCATCAGCAATTCTTCGTGCTTCTTCGGCATATTCTTGCGCTTTCTCAATATAGGGCTGTGAATCGGGTATTTCCACCATTTTCTTCACATCATCAACACTTACTCCCCGCATATCACCAATAAGTGCAAGATTTTTCATATAATGACCAACCTTTTCCCAATCATCGTTTGCTATTGCGTCTGCAAGTGCTTTTATGAATTTAGCATCCATTTCTGTTGAGAATGCGTTTTGGTTTGCATCCTGTTGTCTTCCTTCATACATCGCTTTTTTCGTTTCTTCTAAATGTGTTTTGGCTAAACGAACCGCTTGTTCCCAAATGTTCTCATCTCCCCCATCGGAATCACCGTTTTCGGAAGAATCGCCACTTTGGTCGTCTTTATCACCGTTTTTGTCGGAGTTTGAATCTGCTGTTTCTTGGTTTGAACCCGAATCTGTTGAATCTTCACCATCATTATCGGAGTCGGAATCGCCATCACTTTGAGAATCGGAGTCGGAATCTCCTTCATCTCCACTATCGCTATCGGAATCTCCATCTTCGCCATCCCCGCTTGCATCTTGTGGGTCGTCTGTTGGTTGAGTATCTCCATCTTCGGAAGGATTATCGCAAGCGCATTCTTCACCCTGCTCTCCGCAAGTGTCACATGGGCCATCTCCGCCCTCGCCTTCGCCATCTCCTTCTCCTTCGCCTTCACCGTCACCATCTCCGTCACCCGAACCATCGGAATCACCTTGACCTTCTCCGCCATCAGCATCGCCATCTCCACCACCTTCACCTTGAGAGGGTGTTCCTTGACCATCACCTGTTCCTTCTCCGCCTTCGCCTGTGGGGTCTTGTGCGGGTGCGCCACCTTCGCTACCATCGGGTGCAGGGCCGCTTGAAGGGCCGCTTTCGTCTGCGGGTTTTCCTTTACCTTCCATCTTACCCTTCATTTTCTCTTTCAAATCATCGGAAATGGAATCTGCGTTATCTTGGCCTTCTTGGTAAGCATCACGGTCTTCATCTTCGCCTTCTCCTTCGCCTTCACCCTCTCCTTCACCTTCGCCCTCGCCTTCTCCTTCGGGTTCTTCATCGCTTTCCTCGTCACCTTCGCCTTCGCCTTGACCTGCGGGTTGTCCCCCTTGACCGCCACCGCCACCACTTCTTCCTGTGCCTCTTTGACCACCACGCTTCAACGGCGTATCATCATCGTCAATATCATAATCAAGTGAAATACCATCTTGAATAGGGGCCGCATCCTTGCTTTTTTCATCATAAGTAATTTCAAGTGTTCCATCACCCCTCATGTGCGTAGTAATATAGGGGAATTTATTTTGCTTCAATAATTCTTCCCATGTTTTCTCATTAGCAAACAAATTCAATCCTGTTTTTCCCACTTCTTGCATCTCTTGTGCGGATATACCATTATTAGGTGAGGAAAGTATTGCTTCTCTTAATCCATTAAGGGTGCTATCGTAGTTTTCCCCCTCTATTTCGTGGCTAATGACGATAACCCATGCCGCAGAAGGGCGTTTAGGGGCTTCAACAAGGTCGCCTGTGGAGAGATTTAACCATAGCATACATTCTATTTGGTAAAACAAGTATATGAAGTTTCGCATTCATTTAGATAACTGCCTATGTCTGCCCTGTGAACCTTTATTAAGGGGGTCGGACAAGTAAGAATTACAGCGCAACGAGCGCACAAAAACAGGAAGTGAAAAATTATGAGCAAGAAATCTGAAATTGAAGCATTTTTGGCAGAAGCCGCAGAACAGACCCCGAAGACCGAATCCGTCTTCCCCATCCGTGAAAAGATGAAGGCGGAGTTTGATACTCTTTACAATGGATACATCGTTGAATCCTATAATGAAGGCATTGAAGGCGAGTATGGTATTTCCACCGCAGTTAATCTTATTGACATGAACAATGATGGTCGCCGTGTGACTCTTTGGGTCGGCGGTTATGAAACCAACCATTTCTCCCAATTCGTTGAGGCACAAGCCGCAAACGGAAACCCTCTCCCATTGGCTGTTTCGTTCCTTAGAACAAAGCAAACCTCCGAGAAAAGTGGTCGTCAATTCAACAAGATGGTTCTTCGCCTTGACTCCGCAGGTGACGATGTGGTAATCCCACCAATCCCTGCTGACCAAGTCCCGGAATGAAGTCATTCTTGACTGATTGTTCAACGCCCTTTATTAGCGTTAGCGTTAGGCATATCCGACTCCCGTTGGGTTTCCCCACCCGACTTGAGAACCCCCCGTCTGCATCTTGTCGTCTTCGGGCGGCAAGGTGTAGGCCACCGATTCGGATTCGTTCTTTCGCAACCTTTCATATAGGCGTTAGGTCAATGTGGTTATTATGATTCCTCAATCCATTCACGAATTTGTGAAGAAGGTTGTTGAAGGCAAACACCCGCACCAATCCGAACCCATAGTGGAAAGGCAAGCCAATGTGCTTACCATCATTGAAACTTTGGTATCGGGAAAGGACTCAAGCGGGTCGGGTGTCGTCACCAAACGAGAAATCAAAGGTATCTCCACAAAGGATAGCGGCAAGGACAAGACCCTCATTAAATTTGGCGTATCGGATGGCGAAAATGCTGTCCAATGTGTAGCGCATAACTGCAACGACAAATACTTAGTAGGGAAACTAACTGCCTCCGTTATGGAAAAGGCCGATACGATTATTCGGAAATCACTTGCAGAAGGAAAACCCGTCAAAATCAAGGGTTGCTACACCAATTTCAAATCCGAAAGGGTATTCGTCATTGACGAAATTGATTGGGATGCTAACATTCACAAATCGCAAGTGAATAAGAAGGTTGTTGATGCCTTTATTGCCCTGTGCAAGAAGGAAAAGGTTGAACCCATTGATGTGATGATGGACAATAACGGTCTATGGTCGGAAATCTATGCTGACGATGATTTGAAACAAGCCATTTTACTCTATTGCCTTTCCCCGTTTGAAAAGGAAGATATGATTCACATTGGTTTAATAACAAATCCGGGCGAAGGTAAAAATCATTTGGTTGATAAGGTAATCGCACCGCTTGTCCGTTGTCGGATGGCGGGGACAGGTAAATTATCCACATTCGCCGCCATGTTCGGGGCTATGTCTTCCGATGATTTGAATTCAATTGAGTTAGGTCTTTTACCCAAAATGAACCATGACCGTATTATTTTCTCCGAGTTTCAAACGCTTGAGGAAGATGTATTCGGTGAAATGCTCAATGTAATGACTGACGGACACTATAACATTCAAAAAGGCAAGATGGATGTCACACGCCATGCTATGCTCAACATGGGCTTCTTTGGAAATCCCCCTAATTATTGGAACGAGGATGACCACAAGAAAGAGGAAATGCTTGCCGCTTTCGGTAAATATACACTTCCCATCATTTCCCGTTTGACTCTCATCTTCGCCAAACCTACTTTGAGTAAAGGTAAAAATGCCTCAACAAAAATCAAAGAAAAGATATTACAAAATATGGACAAATCAACGATTTCCACAGGAGATAAAGACAAAATCAACAATTTGAGAGCCTTTTTCCGTGAATACTTGAAATATGTTTCTCGCCTACAACCACAATTGGGAATATATTCTCCCGTTATTGAATCGTTATTTGATGCGATAGAAAAAACAGATGGGTTCAAAGAAGCATTCGCCAAACGAGGTAAAACTGATTATCGCAAGTGGGCTGAATTTTTGAATTTGATAAAAGGTTTCGCCCGACTGAACGGCAGGGACTTTTTGAAACCCGATGATATAAATGTAGCCGCAGATTTATTCCAAGAATCCCTAAGCACATTGGCCGATAACTTCTCCAAGACCGCACTACAACAAGGTATCAATTATGACCATGTTTCACTACACAAGAAATTGATTATGAAGTATGGAACAGAAATTGGAGGGGCTACGGTTTCAAAGAAAGATGCAAAGAAATTCGCAAATAGTATGAAATGGTCAAAACAATGGACTGAATTATTGAAGGTCAAACGGCCCGATGGAACGCAGTTAATTGAAGATATGGGGGCTGATGTATTTATCAAACCTAATTGGGATGGTGATGCACAATGAATAACCCTGCGGATTTATCGTGGGCTTTCATACAAGGCTATTATTACTCCAAATTCCTAACCGTGGTAAAAAGCATGGAATGGGATGAACGGTATGAGTTTTTGAGAACACTATACAATGACAAACACACCGATAAGAATTGGGAGGAAAGGTCGGAGAATGCAATTCAAGATATGATGGAATATGTTGCACGGAAGGACTATTTACACTTCTTTTACATGGGATTCACCGTGACAGAAACAGGACACTATACAGTCCATAGGTTGATGCGAGATACAGTCGCCCAATACCGAAGAATTAGATAGAGAATAGAACAAGTGATTATTATGGCGTGGAAACCCAATGATGAAACCCAAAATAGGGTTCTCTATGCCTTGCGTCTAATGCAATCAAACGGTTGGGGTATTGAGAGGTCGGCTAAAGCGGCCAAAACGACTCGGCGTAGTGTGAGAAAGTATGGAGAACATCTTGGAGTTAAATTCAAAGGTAAAGAGGGAACTGCTCTCCAATTCATAGGGCTTCCATTCCAAAAGATTGAGGACTTCCTTATCAAAATGCACAGGGGTCAATCGGCCACATCTGCCGCTAAGGATTTGAAAACCACAGTAAGAACGATGAGTAAGCAACAATACAAAGGACAACCCATTGTGAAAAAGGAAAACGGAAGATGGGTTTCACAATTCATCCCCGAAGAAAAATTAGAATTACAGTATTATGGACATATTCGCAATCCACAAGGTAATGTTCTTGGAGGAAATAATGTAAGCGGGCCTTCCGCTACGGCTTCTAAGAATAAAAACAAGCGTGACCCCGACTACATGGAGATTTGGTGGAATGCAACACTAACGGATTTCGGAACAACATTCGCTACCCCCGGCGAAGCGCAGGTATTTTGGATGAAGAAGATTGTGGAAACAATAAAGAAGCACATGGAACAATTAGGGATTCAAGATACTGTATTGATGAAAAAATTCTCAACGAATAAAACTGTATTAACGCAAATGCAAACCGACAGTCGTGTTCCACCACCTTACACAGTATCACCACTTGAACAAATCACAGAAAGATATGGGGTAGTTATGGAAGGCGCAATAGCAGGGATGGCCGATGACTACGAATCAAGAGCAAAAATTACATTCATACCAAAGAATCAATTCGGAAAGAAAAGCAACCGAAGTGTGGACATTAAATTTGAGGTAAATTATCTCGGCCACAACATGAATACATACCCTTCAAGAAAAACAATACCATTCAAGTATTCATTGGCTGACGAAAAATGACGCATCTCCCTTGTGGACTACCACAAGTATTCGGTGGATATGAGCGCAAGCCATATCGGGGTTTTTATGTATTACTCAATCTAATTATGGGAATTTGTTGCCGCAGAAACTTTGAGAGCAGGTTTTTATGTCAAGTATGACACATAATTTCACTTTCAACCCAAAAATGCGAAGAAGGTCACAACGGCTATTCCACCATAAAGCCACCAATTTATGTCTTCCGCAGGTTCAAAACCATCAATAGGGTCTGCTTCACAACCTGCACAATCTTCACCATTGTCTTTTGTGATTTTGAGATATGAGATTTGGTCATTTGCCGCACCCGACCCTTCTGCTAAACATTTAATCATTTTTGGGCCATAGTGAGTCCATGTTGTTCCTGTGGTATCATCATCAATATAATTTTGATGTGCGACTACTGTGTAGCCTTCGGGAATCCATATTGCCGAAATACTGTCGTTTTTACCTTCGGGGTCAAAAGTTTCCTTATCGTATTCTCCTTCACCTAATTCCATACTCCAACCTGTTGTAAAGTTTGTATCTTCCATACAATGCTCAAAGATTTTTACTTTGTCGCCTGTGAAATCGGCTTCTGTTCCCGCCGCATGGAAAACATGGGTGTTAATTCCAAAAGTGTCGTGTCCGAATACCATTATTTCACCTACATTGTTAATGCGAGGACTCCGACAACGGCGATACCTCCCCACAACATCCAATTTATGCCTTCATCTGCCTCATCGTCACCGCTTCCATCGCTACTTGGCCCACCGCCACCTTGTCCCGATTCGGGAGGGGGTGTTTCGGGGTTCACATAGACACCTAACAAAGAAACATAAACTTCATCATCAATAGAATCGCTTGAATTCGTTATCTCTTGGCCTTGAACCTTGAGATAAAATCGTGCTGTTCCCGACCAATCGGAATCAATGTCAATGGATAATTGGTCGCCACCTTTGAGTAATGCGATGAATGAATCTGTATTTACTGATTCAATTCCGGGTGAATCTGTCGTAATATCAGTAAAGGAATCATCCATGAATCCATATTCACCTTTCGTTTCAAATTGAACCTTAATTTTTACTTGGAATCCGTCACGAACATGGATTTCACACGCACCCGATTTATCATCTCCACCGTCATAATTTGTGAGTCCTAATGTGTTATTATTGACCCACCACCAACGCTCATCATTCATTTCTGTTCCTTCATTACCACGAATGGTAAATTCGCTGAATGGTGAACCATCACAAGTTTCATTTCCGCCCGTTTTATCGGGACATTGTGCATTGATACTCTTTAATGTCCAATTTGCGCTATCACTTTCCCAACCCGCTAACAAATCTGTCGTTTCTGTTCTAAAGGACACAAATTTGTCAAAACTAAATACATCGTGTCCAAAAGTCATAATATCACCATACAAAATGAGATTGAAGCGTGATGGTCGGCCCGAAAATGGATTCTGCTTCTTGTGCGCCATCTTCTTGTGCTTTCAATGAGTCCACCGCTTCTTGGAAATCATCTTTTGAATCTAAATCATACTTTTCAGCCACACTTAGCATCATCTCGGCAAGGGCTAAGGATTCGGGTTCTGCTTTGTCCACCACTTCGGCATCAATAGGCTCGCCGTTTTTGCTAATCACCAAGAGGGGGCGAGATTCGTCTTCGGAAGAAATAGGCAAAGTGGAATCACTTTCTCGGAATGTTCCTAATACTGCTGAAATTCCATATTCATCTTCACCATTCTTCCCAATAACTTGATTACCTTCTATGGTTTTAGTAGTAGTTAGACCAACAGGGGTTTTGTCTTGCTTTGAATACATCCAATATGCAAACCCACCGCCTCCCAAAACGATAATAAGGACAATAGGAAGATTCTCCATACACATTACTTGGCGTTCTCGCTATCTAATGATTCCCTATCTAAGAAGGTATAAATAGAGGGTGAGATAATGAGAATCTATGAGTCAATCAATGCGTGATGCACTACAAGACGGAATAGCCTTACTTGGGACAGCCCTCGCTTCAATCGGAAGTGCAGGTTATCTCCCCGATTCAATAACAACCCTTGCCGCAGGTGGGGGTGGATTAGCCCTTGTTGCTATGTTGGAAAAAGCATGGCGTAATAACAAAGATGAAATCATTGAAGAAATTGAAGATTTTGTGGAAGAAAAGACAGGTCTTGATATTGAATTAGACGATGTTGTGGAAGAAATCGTTGAAACAGGTCTTGAGGTTGCTACTGATATTGCCGAAGATGGGAAATTGGATGCTGATTTAGGCGATGTAGCCGAAGAATTGGTTGAAGATATTGCCGAGAATTTGGAAGAAACTCTAAAAGACATGACTGTGAATGCCCTTCGTGATATGCTAACCGAGCGTGGCTTGGATAAGAAGGGTAAAAAGGCAGAATTGATTGAGCGATTGTTAAATGCTTGAGTTTAGATAGTCGGGTCAATAAACCTTATCTATGAGCCTCCCTGCTGTAATTCGCCACAAAGCAGAAGAAGGGCTATCCGTTTTGGATGGTGTTATTCTTTTTACTGCGGCTTCTTGCTTATTCCGATTCAGTCAAGACCTTCAAGAACAATACTTATTCCCTAATAACACTTCAAAAAGCCTATGGGCTTCTTTTGTAATCGGTGCGGGATTATTAGCCTTTCGTGGAAAGGACTTAAAATCTATTGTGGAGTAGGAAACTTAATAAACTCTCGTCATTTTTAGTATAACATGGCGAAAGCAAAGATGATTGGGAGAACAGCACCAAATGGTGATGAAGTATGGATAGTCGGGACACCCCATTTCCTTGAATCGTGGGATGCAAAACGATATGGTAAATCCCGAAGTGTTTCACTAACCGACCAATTGGGGTCGTGGACATATCCACCAAAAAGCGGATTCTATGAGGCTATGTTGGATGCACCTATTGATAATACCTATTACGCCGTAGTGAGGAAAAGAGGCGGTTTGAAACCAATTGCATTCATTTACTTCCGCAACATCAATAATGACCTTCGCAGGGGTCGCCGTGAATTAGAATTGATTTCCGTCACACCACCCATTAGAGGACAGACCGAAGGCATCAACCTTGAAACTTTCCATGACCATGCAGATACCGAAGAATGGGTCAGCGTAAAATGGCGTTATTGAAGCAGTTAAATACGGCTTCGGACAATGAGAAGTCATGGTAGCGTATGCTGAATACATTCAAAGGCTTCACGCTGATGCTGATGCTATCTATGAGGTAGCCGAAGAAGCCCGTTCAAAAGGATTTGACCCACGAATGTCTGTGGAGATTCCAAAGGCAAAAGATTTAGCCGACAGAACACAAAAACTGTTGGAATTTTTGCACCCTCGTCAAACTGCCGAACAGATTCGGATAATGACAAAAATGTATGATGGAAACCGTGAAAGAGTAGCGATAGAAATTGCTAAAATCGTTTGTGCTGAATCTTATTTATATGGAGAAATTGTTGATTGTTCGGATTGTGGAGGAAGTGGAGAAATCAAAAAAGGAAATTGGACTTCCGAATGCTATGATTGCGGAGGTTCGGGGAAATCTATGGGTTTCAAAGACGAAATCGGGGTTTCTGCTTGGGAGTCCACAATGCTCGCCTTTGAAAAAGCAAAAGAAACGGGACTTTGGGTTAGTGGAGAGGATTCACAATTCCTGTCCGAATTAGCAATTTATCATGGGGTCTGTGCGGGATTAGCAGTATTGACCGAAGGAATCCTTGTAGCACCCCTTGAAGGTGTGGTATCATCACGATTCATTACCAATGGGAACGGTTCATCATCTCTTGCGATTTCCTTTGCAGGGCCGATTCGTTCTGCGGGTGGAACGGGACAGGCTCTTTCGGTTCTCATCGCTGATATTCTTCGCCGTGATTTCAATTTGAAAAATCCAATAATATCTTTTGAAGAGGTTGAAAGATACAAAGAAGAAACGGGTGCGTATGCGAGAGGATTACAACACCGACCCTCCAACCCCGAAATAGAAACGATTGTTAAATCATGTCCGATTTACATTGATGGTGAGGGTGTAGGTAATGAAGTGACAGGTCAGCGTGATTTACCAAGAGTAAAGACAAATAAGGTGAGGGAAGGTATGCTTCTCGTTGTTTGTGAGGGATTGGTTCTCAAAGCACCTAAGATTTTGAAGTATGTGGATGCTCTCAAATTAGATGGGTGGGAATGGCTTCGCCCTTTCGCTAAAGGTTCGTCAAAAGGTGTGGATAACAAAGTTAAACCGAATAGCAAATTCATTTCCGATGTTCTCGCAGGTCGGCCTATCTTTTCATTACCTATGGAAACAGGAGGTTTCCGATTACGCTATGGTCGGTCAAGGTTAGCGGGATTGGCTACCACTTCTTTACACCCTGCTACCATGACGGCTCTTTCGGGCTTCGTTATCATTGGAACGCAAATGAAGTATGAAAGACCCGGAAAAGGGACAGTTTCAACACCCTGCGACTCAATTGATGGCCCTTATATTCAATTCAAAGATGGTTCGGCACGAACCATTGAGCATTTTGATGATTTGGAATTACAATATCCAACCGACCCCGATTACAAGATAGAAAAGATTTGGGACTTGGGAGAAATCCTTATCCCTGTCGGAGAGTTTTTAGAAAATAATCATATCCTCCTTGAAAGCCCTTATGTGAAAGAATGGGCGGAACAGGTTTGCGAATCTAAGGGATTGAAATATCCCGAAACATTTGAGGAAGCGATGAAACAGGTTGAGTTAGGATTGCCCTTAGCACCTTGTTATCTTCCGTTCTTATCCGACATTGATGAAAACGACTTCAAGACCCTAATGGAAGGGCTGAATGAGAAGGGAGATATTCTTACAGAAGATGCCCGAATTATTTGCTATCGGTTGGGTGTAAATGTAAAGTGTAAAAATTTACACAATGAATATGCGATTGAAGGGAAAAGGGGAGAAATTCTAATTCATTGGGTTAAAAGTGGAAATAAGTCCCCTACCTCCGAGAATTTGTTAGCGATTGAAGCATTAGGGCCATCATTGGAAAGCATCAATTTCAAACCAAGAGTCACTTATCGGATAGGGGCGAGAATGGGAAAACCCGAAGGTTCAAAACATAGAGAAATGAAACCGCCGATTCATACAATGTTTCCTGTGGGCCACAAAGTAGGTTCAAAAAGATTAGTGTCCGATGCCGCAAAACGAGAAGATTCTATGCAAATTGGTATTCGGGTTTGCACAAAATGTAGTGATTTCACTACGAAAGGTTCTTGTTGTGGAATAGAAACTGTGTTTCACGGTAATGAATGGGTTGGGAAAGATGATGAATTATGGGAAGAGGTCGCCCCTAAACATCTGTGGGAAGAGGCATTAAAACAAGTCCATGAGATTGAAAACCAAGAAGATGATGCCGTGTTTGGACAGCAAAACACCGTAAGGAAGACAGGGTCAAACCCTGCCGTGAAAGGCGTTAAAGGTATGAACAGTCGTGAGAAGACAAGTGAAAATGTAATTAAAGGTATCTTAAGACACAAAAATGGTATTTCAACCTTCCGTGATGGAACAATTCGGTTTGATATGGTGGATATTACCATGACGCATTTTAAGCCAAAAGAGATAGGACTAACCGTTCAACAAGCAAGAGATTTAGGCTACGACTGTGATGACGAAAACGAGGTCATTGAATTGAAGCCACAAGATGTAGTTATCCCTATGAATTGCACGGAGAAATTGGTGGACACTACAAAATATATTGACGATTTATTGGTCACGCTCTATGGGATGGATAGATTTTACAAATGTGAAACTTATCAAGATTTAGTAGGTCATTTGATTATGGGAATCGCCCCGCACACTTCGGGTGCAATTCTGTCAAGAATTATTGGATTCGCTGATATTAAGGGACACTACGGACACCCTTATTTCCATGCCGCTAAAAGACGCAATTGTGATGGCGACATTGACGCTATTTTGTTGTTGTTAGATGGTTTGTTGAATTTCTCAAGGTCTTTCCTTTCAGCGAATAGAGGGGGAATGATGGATGCGCCGTTGATTTTAACAACGACCATTATTCCTACTGAAATTGATAAGGAAGCATTGAATGTTGATACGATGAATCAATACCCGTTATCTTTCTATGAAGGCACAATGAATAGGCCGATAGCAAAGGAAGCCACAAAGAGCCTCGGCGTGGAAACTGTGGAAACACGCTTAGAACAGGGCTTAAACGCCTTTGAAGGGTTCGGCTATACCCACGACACCACCGATGCCTGTCAATCGCCTAAAAACAACCCTTACAACACCTTAGAATCTATGAAAGAGAAAACCCTCTTACAATTTGAATTGGGAACGGTGATTAGAGCCGTTGATAATGAGATTCAAGCAGGGAAATTGATTAACAGACACTTAATCCGTGATATGAGAGGGAATCTAAGAGCCTATGGACAACAGAAAACAAGATGCACAAAATGTGGTGCAAGTTATAGGAGAGTCCCGATAGCAGGGAAATGTATTACTGTGATAAAGAAGGATGCGGAGAATCCCCTTACAGGTGAAATAGAAGATTTGATTTGTAATCACAAATTGATTTTAACTGTGCATCAAGGGTCGGTTCAAAAATACGATGGATTGATTGAATACATCATTGAGCAATACGGATGCGATGATTACACGGACAATTTATACCGCTTGGTATCATCTTGGGTAGCCGACACTTTCTCAAGTGATGAGGAAAATACTCAAAGAACCTTTGCTGAATTGGATGACTAACCCGATAAACCTACTGTATGCTCATCAAGTGCATCTTCGGAAATATCCCCGTCAAGATAATCCTTTTCATAATCTGCGACTGTATCATCATCCTCTTTCTTTTCGGCTGATTGTGCTTTCGGTTTCCCCTCGTTTTTAGTGCCGAGCAAATCCGCCCATGTTAAACCCAAAACTGTAAGAATAGATACAACCGCTATGGCCGCAAAATGTATTGCACCTGTGAAATCTGTTTTAGCGGGGGCTTCTTTTTCTTCGGTATCACTATTTGAAACCAAATCCGACATAGATAAACATTCATGCCCTTGCTATCTAAAACCTATTCTTCTTCTTGAATAGGGGTTGATATGCCCCGCACTTGAAGATTGCTCTTGTAGCGGTTCTTATGACCCTTATTTCGTAGTCGTGGAGGGTGAAACCATCCAACGCAAGCATCGGAAGAACCACTATCACCTTTTTTATACGCACGAACACCATTAGTCCATGAACCATGCGGTCTATTGGAAGGAACACAATCAATGGGGAACACTTCTTTATTTGGATGGTCGGAAGTGTATTCAATTTTGCTACGGGGGGATTTGTTAGATGAACCCATTCAGTAAGCCCCCATTATTAGATTTGTGATTAGCATAGTGCCTGTGATACCGAGTAGTGCCGAACACCAACAGGCAAAATAACTGTATTTTTGCATAATTGCTAACTTCTCATTGAGCATTTCTTGATAGACAGGTGTTGCTTTTTCGGCAAAATTTTCGCTGAATCTCGCAAGAAATTCGTCATCCATAATTACAATAGGGGATTCTTCCATATCCTTTCGTTAGGATGACAGGTATAAAAACCTTTCATTCCTCTTCTTTTTGTGGAAGTGCTGATTCTAACGCAAGAATAATACGAAGCATTTGTATTGCCGTTTCCTTACCTTTGATATTCAAATTATTTAGAATTTCAAGCAATAGGCGAATATCATCTTCCTCTAATCCAATAGACATAACATTTCATTGTTGCATATTGTATCTAAATGTTATCACGGTGAAATAGCCGTTGCGCCCGACAAAAATGTGATTGCTTGTGTTGTTGATACGGATGTGGAATCAGTTTGAATAAAGTTTATATTTACATCTAATGTAAAAATTTCTCCGGGTGGGGGTAATTCATCCGTGCTAACAACCATACTCATTGATTCGGAGGCAATTGGAGGGGTCGGTGTTCCGCTACCTTGTATAAATTTGAGGGCGAAATAATCGGCAGGGATAACACCTGCCGCAAAGATTAAAGACACATTTCCACCACCGGGAGGCATTACGGCGGGTAAGGCAGTATCAAAAAAAGTAAAATTGGATTGACCTTGAACTCCCGAACTGTCCACAAGAAGTCCGAATACATCTAAATCAAAAATAGCCAACATTTCGTTTTGAACTTCGGGGTCGCCACCCCACCCTTGATAAGTAAAGTTATACTGCGAAGTAGGCGTTAAACCTTTCCCATCGGGAGTAAATAAACCCTGTGAGCCGTCAAAAGGGGTAGCATCATATTGAACAATTAAACCATACGATGTCGGCTGACCGATATTATCTTGAATGAACAAAGAGTTAGCCACAACCGTAAAATTGTTCCCTGCATCTAATGTAATATCGGGAGTCCCTACTGCCGCCCCTCCACCAAGACCATTTCCAACATTGGTAATTACTATTTGATTGATTGAGAATGTTATACCACCACCGCCACCACCCGATGCTTGCTGACAAACGCCCATTAGAACAGGAACACCCATGAAAATCACCCTATACAAACCCATACAGGGAAGTCGTTTTCATCGGGAGTTAAAATAAATGTTTTGGCTGTATAATTTGTAGTCATTGTTATAGGGGTCGCTACCGAATCCGCACCGTTTATATTAACAGCAAAGAGAGGGTCGGCGGCGGTTGTGATTGTCCCTGTCCCATTTGTAATAGCCGAATATGACCTAATAGAAATGTTGGGTGTTTCCCCTAATGCGTAATTAGCAATAACGGTCAATTGGTCGCCATATTGAAATGTTCCATACCCCGATGTTCCACTTACGGGGCCTTCGGTTGTTGTGTCTAATGTCCCATCCACACTTGATTGTCCCAAAATTAGGTCAATTGTGATAGGGCTTGCCGGGGCATCATTTACAACAACGACTTGACCCCCGAATTCGGGATAGATGGGAAAATTTGCCCCTCCGCCATCATCAAGTATCATATTGATTGACTGTCCAAATGTGGATAATGTGGATTTTCCTTGAGTTATTTGGTGGGCTGTATCAGTTTTCTTAAATCCCGAATATGTCTTTGAAGCATCCGTTCTAAGGTAGGAATTAGTTTCGGTTGCTGATTGGGTGATACACCCACCAACGCCCGTAGCGATATTTCCTTGATTAAAATAACCGTCAATGCTTGTGGTATCTAATGAGGCATCCACGACAAGTCCCGTTGGTGTGCTTAATGTTCCTACGATAAAATCTGTATCTAATTGATTTGGATTGACAACCGTTGCCCTTACACCCGATACCAATTTTCCGATATTCATATATTCCGATGATGTCCCATTTCTCAAACACACGAATGATATTGCACCATCGGGTTGTGCGGCGGTGACATCAACAGCATATCCTGTTATTGCACCATATTCAATCTTTGCCGCCGCATCATCATTTCCTGTAAATAAAACTTGACCGAGAACATCGTCTGCGGCGGGTGAAGCCGAATTACGGAATAATTTCAAATCGGGGGCTACTGCCGCCCCTGCATCCGTGCTATGGATTTCAATTTCATCACGGAATGGAACTTGAGTTAGAATATCATCAGCCGAAGAATCAAGAAGGAAAGCGTTATCCTGTGAGCCTGTGTCCATCCTTACATTAAGACCTGTCGCATTGACTACATTGAAGTGCGCCCCTGTATCGGAAAATCGCAAGGGGAAACCATTACCACCTGCACCATCACCTACTCGGAAATCCATTTGCCCTTTTTCCGCACCTACTGTTCCATCTTTTGCATCGGCTTGAATCCATGCGTAAGTGTGTTCGGCATCTGCCGCATCGGGGCCTTTGAACAACACGATTCCTAAATCAAGACCTGCCGTATAGGTTCTATCTCTCACGAAAGCAATATCGGGGGCTGTTCCTGTTCCCGTATTTGTGGAAACAACCCTAAGCATATCCGAAGCATTACTTCCTGTCACGGTTAATCTTTCACTTCCACCTGTGGGATTGAATGTTAATCCTGTATTGCCCGTAATGGAAGATGCACTATCCCAAATTGCGACTTGATTAGCGACACCACTTCCCGAAGGAATAGTGCCGTCAAGAGAAAGTGTGACGGTATCAGTAGCGGAAACTGTGGAGGTTATGCCTCCACTTCCTGTGACTGTTAAAGTGTCGCCATTCGTGATTGTTTGTGTATTAGAACCATCGGAAAGAATAAAACTACTCATTGTCCCTGCGCTACCATTTGAAGCCGCAGTAATTCGCCCTTGTGCATCAACAGTAATGTCTGCGGTAGTATAACTCCCTGCGACAACGGCGGTATCGTCTAAAGTATATTTGACGGTATCTATGGCTTGAACGGTAGGAGTTAATCCTCCACTTCCTTCAAATGTAATAGTGTTTCCATCCGTGATTGTTTGGGGGATTCCACCGAAGGGTTGAATGAAAAAACTGCTCATTGTCCCATTGTTGTCGGCGGCGATAGTAATTGTCCCTGCGCCTTCTGTAATGGTAATTCCTGTTCCTTCCGTTAAAGTAGCCAAAACGGGGTCTGCACCACTTGAACCAATCAACAATTGACCGCTATCGGGTTGAGCCGTAGCAGTAATCGCACTTGTTCCCGAACCGAGAAGGATTCCACCATCAGTTAAACTATCAACCCCTGTTCCACCATTGGCTACGACTAATGTTCCACCCATCGTGATTGTTCCATTTGTAGTAATCGGGCCACCCGAATAGGATAACCCCGTTGTTCCACCGCTAACTTGAACCGAAGTGACTGTTCCGCTACCGCCACCGCCACCACCACCTGTGGTTAAAGTAATTACACCATTTCCATCATTGGTTAATGTCCCATTGGAAACATTGACTTTGCTAACTCCGAATACATCAACAGAACCACCATCGGCTACATCGGAGAATTCAATTCCCGCCTTCCCCGAATTGTCACCTGTATAGATATTTCCCATCTTACCTCACACCGTCAGTTAGAAACATTTTGAATTTGAACCTTGTCTGTTTCCAAAAAGCCCATTTTCTGTTCCGACCAACCCGCAAAGCAAGCCTCCATAACTCCTGTTGTCACATTTGCCCCACTTGAGTTCACGACACGCAATACAATTTGTTTTTCAACGAAAACGGGAACATCAAACTTCCATTGGTCTATTTTTGGCGTGACGGGCGACCATTGAAAATCAGCCCATTCCATCAACAATGTTCCATCAACCCATATTTGGTAAGTAAGGCCATCTGCACCCGAAGTGGCTTCCGAATGACCGAAAGATGCAATCTTGTAAAATTCACCAATAGATGCAGGGGTATATGTGCCTACTGTTCCCGCAATCGTTGAACCTGTCGCACCCGGAATTGGGAATGAAGGTGTCCCTGCTTGTTGATTAAAATTAGGATTTACTGTTTCGGGGTTATTTATTAGGCTATTTGAAGGAATTTGTGGTGGCGGTGGAGTTCCTGTAAATGCTTGGGGTGTTGTGGAGGCAATAGTGCCTTCGGCTCTTGTGACATTCAAAACGCAAACATCAAGATATTCTCCCGAATCAAGATTCGTTCCACCTGTTGCTATATCAAAATTATATCGTTGGCGTTGAATTACATTCGCAGAAGTCGGTCTTGGGACTAAATGCCAAGGGAAGACCGATGTGAAAAGTGCGGTTTCTTGATTTCCAAGTGAAACAGGCACTTGGGTCTTACGGTCATACATGGTTGGGTCAAGACCTTCACGAATGACTTTAGAATCTTGAGTATGGCCGGGTCGGTTCAATTGAGAGTATGGTAAAGGTGATGGCTCAACATTGTCCCCTTGTTGAGAATACCCCGTTTGCAGGGCTTGTTGAGTTTTATTGTAGGGATTTAGTTTCTTCCTACGAGCCTCATACGGATTGGCTGAATTTTTAGAACCCATAGTGAATCATTATCCCTCTTGTTATCTAAAGGTGTTCGCTCTTTTCTTCTTGGATTAGTGCATCGGGGCCGTCATACAAGGTGTATTTACGGGGGTTAAAAGGCCAAAATAACAAGAATAACTATCCAAAGTGTCAAAAAAGGTATCAATGGTTCGGGGTCATCATCCCAATGTCTGTGAACCATTATTCATCACCTGTGTATTCATGGGAGGTTGCGACACCCTGTAATTTCCTTTCTTTCGCTTCTCTTTTTCTTTCATTTTCCATCATTAGAAGGTAATGTTCAAAGGTATCTGTTTCTAACCCTTTACTCTTTAACAGTAGTCGGCGGTAATTTTCAACCGTTCCCACATTTACAGGGATTCCTAACTTCATTAACTGCCGAGCCATCATCGCATCTGTTCCCTCAAAATGGGTATATTGCACGAAAACGGCGGCTAACAGGGTTGAAGAGGGAATGTTTTGCCACTGTTGGCTTTCGGCTGATAATTGAATGTCATTAAACAGGGTGTATCGGAAATCAACCGTTTGGTCGGGAAGGACATAGATAGGAGGCCACAATTCATAATAGGGTTCATCTTGAACCGCTTGAGGATAGGCGGAAGCGTAGCCCGAAACGCCCGAAGCCCATATATTTTGCGGGTCTTGGAAATAATTAGTGGTATCTATAACGATATTAACAAACATATTTGGACTCCACGAATCTAACTCTCGGTATCCTGTAATCGGATTCTCCTTTATTGTAAAACCATAAGGTGAAATTCCGGGTGTGCATCCAATTTTTTCAATTACTAAAAAGTCATTTTCCTTGACTAATCCTGTTTGTTGTGCAGGTTGAACATTTCCATATTCTCCCCATAAGATAGAATTTTCTGTCCCCGCAGGTGGATAATAACCTTGTGAATCAATAGTCCTACCACTTGTGTCATCGCCGTATAATTCCCAAGTGTATAATTGCTTTCTAATCGCCATGATTACACCTTCCTTTTCGCACTTGATACTTCTTCGGGCAACGGGGCTAAACCTGCATAGATATGTGACTTCAATATGTCTTGCTTAAACTTCCAAATGTTCTCAACAGTTAGAGGCCATCCCGCATCAATCAATCTTTGAGCCACGATACAATCCGCACCATCAATCAACAAATACTTGATATAACACCGAGCCACACTAATGTCTGTTCCGACCTTTAATTGTAAATCCGATAAATTAGGGAATCGGGAATCACTATTATTCGTCACTTCAACAGCCCACCTATCACCGGGTTTTATGATGACAGGAGGTTTCAATCCGCCCTCTAAAAAGTTTAATGTTCCACCAACACCACCCATAGCCACCGTGCTATTTACAGGGGCAGGGAATCCATTTGGAAACGGAACAACATCGCCGCTTATTCCACCCATTCTTGAAGGGACACCATCGGGGTCTTGAAAGTATCTTGTTGTATTAACAATGATTTGTGCATTAAAAGTGTTGGGATAAACAGCGATACCATCAAAAACGACAAACTGATACGCTTTCAATTGTCCGGGAATGTCAAGATTGTTTCCAATATCCCCATTAAAAATGTCCACAACAGCCCTTGCAGGGACAGGCACAATACACCAAAATATCTTCTCGCTTGCTGAACCAAGTTTGTAATTCACGGCTGAAACAGGATAACGATTGAGAATAACATTATCATAATCATAAATCGCCCCCAACGGTGGAGTAATAACAAGATTGTTTGATTCACTAACATTTCGCCATTCGTAGCATTGACGGCGAATACTCATAATTAACGATTGTTGCCGTTGCTATCTAAACGATTTGATTAAACGCCACGATAACCGGGCGGTGCTTTTTGGATAGCCAATTCACCGATTAAGTCCACAACGACTGTTTGATTCAAAGCCGCAGAAGTGTCACCCGTAATTGTTGAACGAGTAGTCACGGTCACAGAAAGTGGTTGTTGGAATAGAACGAGGACAGGGGATGGGAACATAAGAATACCGCCACCTGCGTTAATGTTGTTAGCCAACCATGAAATATCAAACTGATTAGAAGGAACATTGTTTGCGCCGACTTGAATAGAAACTGCGTAATCTCCTGTTTGAGCAGTTCCCGTTGAATCGGTAATACGGACAGCAAGACCATAGATTCGGACTTCTTCGTTGTTTGCTTGGTTTGTGTAAATTGACACTACTTGTGATGTGTTAGCGGCTACTGTTGCGCCACCTGCGCCTGTATCGCCGTTAAAATTGGTGCGAACCGTATAAATTTCAGGTTGTGGGTCTTGATTAGCCATAATGTCACTTCCGTATGAGTTCTAATTGTCGGTCTTGTTATCTAAAGGTTCACGAACAAACGAATCTTCCGTAGCATCGCTACGCCTACGGATGTGGGGTTTTATCACAAAATAAAGGGCGAGAAACACGATAAAGTCAAGAAGGAAAGCCCATGCGCCAAGATATTCAATGTCCTTCATCATTTGGGGGAGGTATAATTGAGGCGATGATGCACCAAATCGGATATACAAACTTAATGTCCAAGTCCACGCAATTTGAAATAAAACAAGGAGGCCAAAAGTGGCTCTCTTCATGCAAATAACTCCTGTTCATCTTCAATTTCGGGTGCGGGGGCGACTCCTAAATCTTCAATGGTTGGAGGTTCAACATTTTCCTTGTCTAAGTATGCACGGAAAAATGAATACGCCTTTGGTATAATATCTTGTAATTCTTCTTCAACATTTCTATTGTTTTCTTTAGCCTCGGTGAGAACAATTTGGCGCATTTGAGTAAATAAACCGATGGTTTCGTAAAAATCTGCATTGAAAACACTTCTGTAAAGCCTCGCTACCTTATCTGCATTGTATTGAACGAGGACAGCACCGACTACGGCACAGGTTGATACTGCGGCGGTGAAACCAAGAAGCAACCATTCCATATAAGGGGTCGGCGTGACAAAGAATGGAATTATTTGAATGGACAAAATAACAATTAAACAGGTTGTAAGCAATTGTCTTCCTGTCAAGTAATCTTGCTCGGTAATGGCGGATAATTCAGTTTTGCTCATATTCCTCACCCCTAAATAATAGGTGTTTCTTTATTGTTTGAAGGTATTCATAACCGTATGTCCCCATTTCTTGAATAATCTTCTTTGTCCAATTTCCTGTGCGGTCAATGAAAAATAATTTGGAACGAAAAATCCCTTGATTGTGTAGCATTGTAAAATCGGAATAAGAATAGATGTTTAATAATCTATCTTTGTGTTCTTGTTGAGGAAAGACCATTGGAATTATATCCATATCTTCAATTATTTCTTGGTTTTCTTGAGAATGCAATTGAAATTGTTCCCATTCTTGATTCCACATCCTATCCCAAAAATGCTTATTTGAGTAGTATTCGGGGCCAAGTGAGCGTTTTCTATCATCCATGAATGCAATCTTACGGTGGAGGAAATCGGAAATTACTTCATCCTCGTCTTGCATAACACAAGATAGGGTTCGTTGCTATCTATACCTGTTGTTCCATTTTGCCTACAACAATACCACTTAGGGTTGAGGCTACAAGAACAATCGCACCCATTTTTAGGAGGGATTTACCCGTAGGTATTGTGAAATTGGATAATTTGAATGGGAGATTCTTAGATTCTAAGATTCCATAATTGTAATGAACCAATGCTTCCGCCATAAAGACAGTAAATGTGACTCCCGAAACAATCCAAAAATGATTCTTATTCATAAGATTCACCATTCATAAATATGTCCGAGAGGGCTACGACTACGACTACGACAGGAAGGGACATAAGCAACCAATCACTACGAGTAAAAGTATGAGTCGGAAAGCCATAATTTTGATAGTTTTTGAAACCATTGATTAACATTGATGAAAAGAAGGCCATTGAACCAACGGCAGGGATGACCCATGACCTCCATGCTTGTCTTGCCTGTTCGTCTGCTTCCCTTACAGGGGCAGTAGCGGCCTTTTCTATTTTATCCGCTTCGTCTTCCGATTTAGGCAAGGATTATTCCTCCTTCCCCTTTGAAGCCATCTTGAACCCTACAATGCTCACAATCGTAAGCCCTGTCATAACAGCCATGATGCCTTTCCATGATAATTGAATTGTTGCGTCAGCATTGTATTGTTCGGCACTAAATAGATTCTTCAATTTTTCCAAAAAGGTCGGCTCTTTTTCGTGTTCTTGTATAGAATCTTGGTGAATCCAAACTGTATCTCCCTCTTTGCATCCAAAAACATTTGACCAAAGTGGATTGCAGGTTCGCTCTTGATAGGCTTCTCTTGCCCCACTTCCGGGTGCTGTGTCAAGATACTGTAATGCCTGTTCACTACCTGCACCCATTGGATTCCACTTGACCGTTGAACCTCCACCCATTGTGTAAGGAATTCCCGATGGGCCAAACGGCTGATAAGCATTACCATTTTGGTCTAAGGTAGTTAATTGTGGAACGAATTCCATCCATGAAGAATTGGATTTCCCTTCGGACACGATGCCTCCCGATTCAGTTATCCCGATAACTTTTTGATGCGTAGTAGTGCATCCGGGACTTCCTGTGGTGCATCCTGTCGGTGTATTAACTGCAATAGTGCAATCTTGCATCCCTAAAGGGCCTGTGCAATCCATGTTATAGCCCGACATGAAGGAAACTTGTTCTCCTTGCTATCTAAAAAGTAGGATAGGTATGCGCCCTTCATCCCTACTCGTAATCCCGAATTGAGAGTCCAACAGGGAAACGGGGCATCCCATCATCTGTCATTTCAAAATACCTTACAGTTAGGGTTGAACCAATGTGTTTATCAGCGTTTTGAAAGTATTCGCTTCTTTCTTCCCTTGTGCCTTTTGGTCGGGCTTTGAATACATTTCCATCTTGCGTCATACAGACCCAAATTACTGTTCCCGCATCGTTTCCTGTCCCTTCTTCAAAACCAACGATTTCAAATTCTTGGTCATAAAACTCTTTGAATTTCTGTAAATTCTTAGTCCTCTTATTGATTCCATATTCACCATCATTATTGCGAACCATAATACCCTCATATCCCTCTTGAACAAATTGGTCATGGTATTTTTTCACATCATCCTTGTCTTTTAGAATGATGTTTTGGGTCAATATAAGATTCTTCGGTGGGGTTGCACCGAGAATACCTTTGAGAGCATCATAACGGAAGGAGAAGGGTGCATTTCTCCTATTAGGGTCAAGCATATCGTATAGGCGATAGGAAATTTGTTTTAATTTATCCTCATCACCTGCTTTCAAGGTTTCTCTTCGCACCAATCCCACGACCTCTTGGAAAGTCAGCGTATCGGAATACAATTCGCCATCAAGGAATGCACCATCGGGAAGGTCTTTTAGACCTGCTATTTGCTTCCTCAAATGTTCCATGTGTGGAAACTCTTTACCCTTTCTTGACTTCATTGATACTGAACCATCGGGGTGTATAGAAGCCATTGAACGAACACCATCAAACTTTCTTTGTCCAATAGCGGGATATGAAATATCGTGGCTACGCTTATTGAAATCAAGCGCAAGCATAGGGAGAACAACAAGTGTATTCTGTGCCTCATTTACAGTATCAAAATATCCTTCATCACGCTTTTTATTGATTTTAGAGGCTAACTCAAAGAGGGCTTGACCTTGAGCATCCCGACCTTGTTTTCCTTGAAAATAGATTTTCGGGCGGTTAGTATTTTTCTTTCCTTGAAGAAGTCCTGTTTCAACAAACATGAGCCAACGATTACCGCTTCCTTGCTCAACCCATCCTCTCCATTGACGGATTTTGCCTTTAGAATCCCGCTTATACAATAACTTCTCATTAGCCATGATATTCAATTTCCCTAACAGGTTAATAAAGTTATCATTTCTTCAAGCCGTCAAAGAATTTAAGAATCTTATCGCTATAACCTAATGCAGACAAACCTACACCCACAACCGTTAGACCCACAGCCCATTTCATCATATTGCTACTGTCTGCACTAAAATTCTCATTAGAAGGTTCGCTTGGTGATGGATTCCCTATGGTTTCACTTTCATATTCTAAAGAGCGTAAATCAAGATTATCCAACCATATTTGAAAGTTATCAAATAACTCAAAGTATTTTTCTTTTTCGGCGTAAGATATATCGTGTGGAATGCTTGTTCCTAAACTCCGACTAACATTAACTCCAAAGTTCTCACGGAATCCACTTCTTTTGGCCTTCTTGATGAGTTTTTTCTTTTCGTTTTCTATCTTCTTAGAAAATGCCTTGAGTCCATCCCCTTCTGCACTAAAATTAGAATTAGATGGCTCGTTAATAGGCTCATAATCTGCGGAAATTGAAGGGGTTGTTTCATCCCATTCTTCTTGAATCTCGGCAGTTATTTGGTCAAAAGGAACGAATTCGGATGAAGTTAAATCTTCACCTTCCGCCGCCAAACCGTAGTGTCGTGCTTCGCCATAATCGGTGTCAGTATCAACATCAACCGAACCGACATCCTCAACATCAATTTCAAAGTTATCATCACCTTCGGATGGCTCGCTTCCAATTTCATCGGAAATAGCATCGTGAATATAATCTTCTTCCTCATCGGAAACTTTTTCCTTTCCTGTTGTCCATTCATAGTATGTGATAGGGTTATCGTAGCGGAATTCATACATGACTTCTTCTTCCCTCGCAATCATATCATGCTCTTTTTCGCCACTACCGCTTGCATCATAAATCCTGTTATAATTCATTTCAGCCATAAAATCAGCAGAAACTTCGGCTTCAAAATCTTCTTCCATTGATGATTCGTAGTCGGATAATCCAACCCCGTAAGCGATAGGGTCGCCACGCTTTAGCAACCAAGAGGCGTTGTATTTATCAGCAAGCCATTCAGTCCCCATCTCGTCTAAAAATTCATCATAAATTGCGGGAATTTCTTTTTCTCCCTTGCGGGTCAAATCGCCATCTTCATCAAACCATTCGGAATACATTGAAGCATCATCTTCATGTTCCTCAAGCATGGATGATTCATAGTCATTTAATCCTACTTGATAAGCAATTGGGTCTGCTTGTTGAAGCAACCATGAAGCAGAATAATTAGAAATTGAGGCTTCACCCATTTCATCAAGATAATCATTATAGGATTCTTCATGCTCGGATTCTTTGACTATCGGCATTCCATACAAATCACCATGATTTTTCGCATTGGTATAACTTACATTAGATAAATCGGTTTTGTCCCAAATCTTAATCGGCTCAAAACCTGTGTCATCTTTTATGCCTTCAATGTGAAGGTGTGTTTCATAACTGTTATCCTTTTTTCCTTCAATATAAACGGCATCTGCTTCTTTGGTTTCTATGGGTTCACAATCTATGCAAAAGCCATCACTAACTTCGTGGCTTTCAATACCGCATGATTCACATTGAGGAAAATGACCCCGACAAACAGGCCAAGATGTGCCTTCATCATCCATCAAATCGGAAAGGTAAGGTTTTCCACAGTCGGAACAATCCACGCTCACTACCCTTCTTCCATAAACTTCATCGCCTACTTTGAGATTCGCCCAATCAATTTCGGCAGAAAAATTCTCATTTGACGGTTCTTGCGGGAATGGAGTTTCGGAAGGTGCGAGGGGTTCAACGGATGCAGGGGAGGGATTGCCTACGGTATCAGCATGATTCAAAATCTCATAATCACGGAGTTCCTTATCGCCAATTTTTTGTTCCATCGGCACAATTACTTCGGGAATGAAATCATCCTTGTCCTTCGCACCGATTGAATGAGCCTTATTCGTTGGTTTTCCATCTTTTGAACCTGCAATAATGACGGATTCAGCCTCTTTAGCATCAAAACCATAGACGCTCTCAAAGTCGGCCTTAGAAACGGTCTTAGGGAGGGTTTTTCGGCCATCGTATTCACCTTGAAGCATATAACGAATTGAGCCACCTTTAGATTCAATAGCCTTACTACCAACAATCGTGGCTTCGTGCTTTGATTTCAAAGAAGGAACATACCCTAAGAAGGTTGTCTTGGACATGGTTTTACATTACCCCCGCCACTATCTAATACTCTCCATGAAGAATTCTCCATGCTTTATGGAGAAAATCACCAAAGCATTCCTGTATCTTTAGGTCTGTAAAGGACTCCCTCTTGACCGAAAGCAGGGAGAGAACCGATTGATGGTAAATGGAATTTTGAATCTGTATCGGAAAGGTAATCGTAGCGGTAATCATCTTCTTGTGCTTCCGCTTGTTTTTCCTCTTCCGCTTCTGCTTCCATTGATTCAATTTCTTCCTGTTGTTCTTCAATGGTGGCTTCGGAATCATCAAGTAGTTTTTCGTAGCGGTCTTTTTCTGTCTGTGCATTTAGGCCACGATTGAGGCCACCGAGAGCATAACCGAGAGGCAAGAATCCACCGATGGCGAGAACCATTGTGGATAATGAACCTTCAAACATAGGGGATTCTTTATTAGCGAAATGGTCATAACCATAAATAGCGAATGAGGCAACGGAGAGGCAAACTGCCGCAAGCGTTCCTCTTTGTTTCATTTCAAGGCCAAATGCAGAATCAACGGGTTCTTCCTCTTCATCCATTTCCCCTGCGAGAACCTTCTCCCGCAATTCACGGAAGTCAAGCACACTACTCATACGCTTATTTGGTCGTTCCCGTTATCTAAAGACACCGACAAATCTAAACCTGTGTTTGGTATGCTGTAAATGCCTCCACAATGACGGCTACTTCGGCATCGTGGCGAGAGGTTGCCTGTGCGATTTGACGAGCCAATTGAGCGCATCGGTTAGCATGGTTATCACGGTGAGATTTAAGAGTATCTTGATATGCTTGGAATAGGACTCCCTGCACTTCATCGCTGATGTTGAATTCTGTTAGTGAACAAACATTCTTTAGATGTTGGGGGTAAATGTATGCCGTTTGGTCGCAATTTCTCACATAATCATGGTATGTTAATGAAATGTGTCCATTTGGGAATGACGAAGTATCAATAGCCATACGAGCGATACCTGCTATATGACTGATACAAGCCGTTCCAACGCTCTCGGTAGCCTTATCATCAAGAAGTCCTTGAATGGTCGCTATAAGGGCTTTTTCGTATGAAACCTCGGTCTTATTTTTCTTGTCCTCCAATATCGCCTTTGAATCTTTTACTTGAGCATCGGCTGACTTGAGGTAATCTTCAATAACTGTCTTGACATTGTCCATTGTTTCGCACATATCAGTAAGTGTTGGGGTGCTTTGTCCAAAGAAGAAGCGTGGTGGTTCAAAAGCGACTGTGTTTTTCTTCTCCACCAATGATGCGTGAACCTTGAACCAACAATCATCACTTCGGTTCTTTGAAGTCCATGAATGACCAATAGAAGATACCATCGGGTTATCTTGGAAAAATTGGTGATACGATGCAATTTTTAGACATAGAGCAGGGTTGCTATCTGTAAGGTATTCCATGAAGCCCTCCATCACATCAGCGTTAATTTTAGGGTATTGATGTATGGCCTGTCGCCCAAAGCCACCATTAAGAAGATAATAGGAATTGTGTCGCCACAATTTGTATGAAGGTGTTGTCGCCATACTCTCAATTTCTTCATCTGTGGTTTCATGGGTAATTAGGTTTGGTGATACATTCGCATGGATAACAGTTATTCCTGTCCCATTTAGAGAAGTGAAAAAGGAAGTATTCAAATCTTTAGCCACACCATAAACCTTTGCTAAAACCTCTTGTCGTAATTTATCATAAGCAGGGTCATTAGAAGCATTGAAGTATGAGTAGCCATTGTTTGTAATCTTCAAAGAATCTGCAACATCTCGCATTTCAGTTAGTTTTGCACGGAAAAAGGACTCTAATCCCGCATCTATTTTTTGCTGAATGAGATACGGTATCAATTCGTTATACACATTACTCATAATTGTGTAATAATTTTTAACTGCATAATTTTGATTACGAAGCAGGTTCACCTTTTGAGCATGAGTTTGTGCGCTAACCCCATTATGTGTAATGTTATGTGCTACGGCCTCTTGTAGTGCTAATTGAAATGTATCATTCGGGGCATAATTTGTCCACCGAATCGCCTCATCTGCGGTTCTAATACTTTCAAAGTTTAGTTTATCATGTCGGATTGCTCTTGTCGCCATGTTTTCCCGTCTGTTCAACGGGTTAATAAAGTTTTCTTTCACGGCGTTAAGTGAAAAAGTCAAAAACGATGTATAGAACCAAAATCAAGTTAAGCCTGTAAAACGAAAACGGCTTATTCGTTTCCTACTGCGCTTCCCGAATAATTCTGTCCGAATGCGGCATTGGTGTAAGCGGCGGCGTTCATCCATGATGCACCGTCAATTAACATTTCAAGATTGTTTTGTGCCGCCATAGGATATGCAGTTTGACCCACATATTGTCCCGAACCCGATACAGGTTCAGCAAGCGGGGTGATAACAGGCATGGAAGTGCCTCCCGAATTGATTGGGATTTGATACACACGGTTTGTTCCAAGAACAACATCGCCCCTTTCATTTACCCCTGCTGTCCCATTAGCACCATCGGCCTTGAAAACAGATTTGGAAGCATCCACAAGGGGTTGTAATTCCTCATCAAATATCCACATAAGAGCGATGGCTATACCTGCCCCTGTGAATAATGTTTTCCAATCCATATCAATTACTCCTGTGATTTACCCAATAGAACCAAACTCAAGAATGCGGCGGTTGATAGAAGAAGTCCGGGTAGTGCAATACCTACTACTGCCCCGCTTCCTAATCCTAAGCCCTTCTTGAAATTGTCCATTGTTTCGCCTTCAAATTCAGCATCATGGGTGATAATTGTTCCATCATCATTACGAGCATAATTTCGCCCCTTACTCTTGCTAAAATCAGCAGACATTGTGCTAACATCGGAGTATGGGTGGTGTGGATTCAAAGAATCAGTCATGCCCTTAGATTCATCACGGCGGTCTTTGAGGGATTGTTTGTGAACCCCACGATGACGCATACCGAATGATTCATCATCACGGTCATTGTAGCCTTGTGCGCTCAAATTTAGAGAACCATACTTCTTCTTGATAGCAGAACGAATCTTTGGATATTCGGATTTATTACCCCATCCTCGCTTCATATAAGCAAGTGCGTCTATTGCGTGTTTCTTATCTCCAATCGGCCATGCCTTACGCTTTGGGAAAACGAATCCTGTTCTCCCCGATGCGTGATATTCACGGAAACTTTCTGCGGAGAAGTTAGAATTGCTTGGGTCAGCACTTGGGCCATCTTGACCTGTAATGCCTTCATCAAAGTTAGGTTCGGGCGAATCTTCGGCATACCATTGTGTGACTCCATGACCAAGAGGGGCTTCAACGGCTACGGAATCAACACCGCTATATCCGTCAAGTGAAACTCCTTCTTCCACAGTAATGTTTGTTGTGGACTCATCAAGTAGTGCTTCTTCTGTTCCTTCTGCGCTTCCGAAGTATTGATTTACTCCGTGACCAATTGGTGCGCCTTCTTCAAGGGAGTCAATGCTTGCATATCCGTCAAGTGAAACTCCTTCGGCCACAGCGAGAGGCTCGTTAGCAGGTTCAACGGATGCTTCAACATCAGCGACAGTTTCGGCTTCAAAGCCTTCTGCACCAAATCCGCAGTTTGGACAACCTTCGGCGGAAAAGTGTGCGTTTGTAGGCTCATCAAATGACGATGAAGATACCATATCGGGTTCTTCCGATGGCGCATAAGTCGCCGTTTCGCCTTCTGCCCCATAGTTAGCGGTTGGTTGTAGTGAAGTTAAATCCACCGTTGCCGAATCAACGGGAGAATACCCGTCAAGTGTTTCGTCTGTTCCAACCATAGCCTCACTTGGGTTATAGTATGCTCGTTCTTGTGCTTGTTCTTGTGTTTCGCTGTCCATAATTTCAACATCCTGTATTTCTAATAATTTATCATAATCAATGCCCTGTGCCGCATAGAAACTTCGGTGGTCGTCTTCCGACATCCATTGTTCCATAGTTTCTGCGTTTTTTACTGCTTTACCCTTTGCCTTTGGCTTTTGAGGTTTGAGGAATTCTTTTGGTGCGTGACCTGCGGCTACTAAGCCTTTTGCACAATCTATCTGTGGTTTTTCTAACTTGAGTTTGAATTTGCCCGGATTACTTTTAGAAGCACCGAGAAATCCGACCTTTACGCCACATTGAACCAATTTACCATCACTAACCCACTTACCCATTTTGCCGTTTTTATCCTTTACAGCCTTTTTATCGGTAGTATTGTCCTTAAGTGGCTTCCATGATTTTCTTGCGGAAGGGAATGAGGTTGTAGCATAAACTACTGCGCCCTTCTCATGTGAAGCAGGGAGAAGATAAAAATTAACTCTCTTTCCTCTTTGCGTATGAAGGACTAATTCTGCGGAAGGAAATGAACCTGAATCCCAACGAATACGGGATGCCTCAAGAGGGCCACCTTCAAGATAACGACCTAATGACCCACCTGCAATTTTCTGCAAGTATGCGCTTCGGTCATTGTGGTGTTTGTTAGGTAAATGCAAAACGATGCGGTATGTGCCTTTTCCAAGACGAGTTCCCTTTGTAGCAGGGTCAAGATACAAATGCGTAGTGGCCTTATCGCCTTGTGGAAACACTTCGGTAAAATCCACAGGTTGTGAAAATAACCAAGTGGTGCGAGGATTCTCAAGGTATTCCTTAAGAGGTTCTTGTCGTGGCTTCCTACCCATACTGTTGTTTTGTTGCTCTCGTTATCTAAAGCCTCGCTTCAACCATGCAAAATAGAGCCGTTAGAATCTTGGTCAATATAATGTTTATATTTGGCTCGGTTGGCTACAATTGTTTTCATAGATTTGACTAAATGTTCTTGGGTAATCTTCGTCTTTTTCTTATAATTTGAGGCTTCTAAAGCATTCATATATGCGGTCATTACCATTTCCTTCAAATGCGCCCCTGTCATGCCTTTAGTATCTTTTATCAAGGACTTAACCTCTATCCCTTGATGGTCAAAGGTGGATAAATACTTCTTCAAAATCCACTTACGCAATTTATCATCGGGGAGTCCAAAATCAATTCGGAAATCAAATCTGCCCGGCCTATCAACCAATGCCTTATCAAGATGTTCAGCATAGTTTGTTGTAGCAATTGTGATAACTCCTTCATTGGCCTCAACACCTGCTAAACAATTCAAAAATTCACCGAGAATTGGATGGTCGCCACCTGCCCGATTACGGTCAATACCACCAAGAGTATCAATATCTTCCACCACCATGATTGTTGGGGCTACTTGACGGGCGATTTCATACAATTCTGCAATCTGTCCACGCTCTTTTATCTCATCCGATGTGATGTAAATAATCGTGCTTTCCACTTGATTCATAATTGCTGAACAAGTCAATGTTTTCCCTGTTCCGGGTGGCCCTGTTAGCAAACAACCCCTACTTGTTGGTAAGTTTTTGTCTGCGAAATAATCAATGTGTTTAATAAACTTCACGATATTTTTCTCAAAAGAATCTCTTTGTTCGTTGCTCAAAACTACATCATCCCAACCTACTTCTTCAATCTTAATAAATTCAAGATTAGCATTCACAGAATTATTTTTCAAGATACCATGTTGTTCGCCATATTCCTTCAATCCCGAATGAAAATCCCTAATTTGCGTTGATGGTTCATGGATAATTTGCATTTCAATATGGAGTCCCTCAACAGGGGTTAAATCCACTACGAATTTTGCCCCATCTGTCTTACGAATCAAATAGAATGTAGCACGAATAGGCATATTTTCGTGACCATGCGGATAAGTCATCTGTGCGTATTGCACACCCGTAATCTTTGTTTTGCTCATGTTATATCCAAGTGTCTTTTCTAAAATAAAATCTTGTTCTATCCAACCCATAAAATCGTAAATGTAAATTGGGCTTCGGGTTTCTTCCCAAAATACCCAATCCGAAACTGTATCATCGGGCGAGGACAAACTCAAAAATTCAACAAACCCTTCCTCAAGTAAATTCGGGTCGCCCTCCCCTGCCTTGACTAAACGCTTGTAAAAAGATAACAAAGATTCTTCATTATAAGGGATGCTCATATCACCCATCGGCGTTGCTATCTTTATGCTTTTGTCCATAGGATAACAATTGCTTTAGACCATATCTAAATGTTGAGGGGATTTATCATGCGGTCACGCATAACCCCTTTGAAGGTTTCGCCAAAGTCGGGGAGAATTGCAGACACACCTTCGGGGAGGTCGGACATAGAAGGTCTTTCATGTTTTTCGTAAAATAAATCCATATTTGAATCTAAAATTGCATTTATGTCTGTCCCTTCTCTTGCGGCCACTTCATTTGCCCCACTTTGAATTCCACCCGAACAGGTATTTTCCTCACCAACATAATGAAATCCGACAATCATATCAAGGACACGATAACGGCGGCGTTCTTCTAAAGGAATAATTCTTGGGTCGCCAACAATTCGTAAGAGTAATTCGGTATCTTCGGCCATAGCCAAACGCTCATCATAGCCACCTACGGATTCAAACGCCTCCCTTCGGATGATAGTCCCTGTCGGTGCAGGGGGATGACCAAAGAAGTAATAGTAAGCATAATCGGGGTAGTGTTCTAAGAACGGCATATCTTGAGGCCAATATCCATACAATCCCTTGACCATGAACGGTTTTCCCGAAAATTGAGAAAGCACAGGAACATGACAATCAAGAGGACAAGACCAAATGGCTACCTTTGGTAAAGAGATTTCAATTTCCTCTTTTACTTCAAGAAGGTATGCGTCATACCACCAATCATCACCGTCAAGGAAAGCAAGGAATGGGTTAGAGCCTAATGCTACTGCTTGATTCCGTGCGCCACTAACGAGAGGGTGTGTAGGGTCTTGTCGGACATAATTGAAACCGTATGATTCCACAAAGGCTTTAGCATCATAATCTTGATGTTCAACAGGCGTTCCATCACAAACATAAACTGTATAGTCCTCAAAAGTTTGGTCAAAGACGGACTCTAAACATCGCTCAAGGAACGGTTTTGAAATACGATAAATGGGAATGATTACATCAAACATAACGAACCATTGTTCAATTACTCATTTATAACTTCCCAATTTAATTCAATGCTCAATCCATTGTCGCTTAATTTGGTTGAACCCTTTTCATCATTGTATTCGCTAATGAGCAAAACCGTCATATCGTTGTTCGCATCGTCAAGCAAATCACAAACAGTATCAAAATCATCTTCCGAAAGGGCTTCTAATTCGGGGTGGAATGGAGAAAAGTCAATGTTATCCCAATTTTCTTCACGACTTTCAGTAAAGATTACTTTATTGCCGTGAAAAACATTCATTGTAGCCTTGACATTTGATTTCCAACCCATCAAGTGTATGATTCGGTGGGTCTTAGACCAAAGATTTCCTTCTTGAGAACGAGGGTCGGCAAAGTTAGCCTTATCCCACATATCATAGAATGTTCCTTTATCAAAATCATTATCCGTTAAGAATACAGGGCCAAAGGAAACATCTGCTGTGTTGCAGAAAAATCCCATGTATCCGTAAGATGTATCCCTATTTGTGTCCGACCAAACTTCCCAAGCCATGATTATACCGAAACGATACAGGCTAATAAAGGTTGCGATTAACCTATTTCACCCGTTATCCTGTCAGCCTTACGGCTATTAAGGTAGCGAAATGCTTTCAAACTTCCGTTCTGCTTAAGCAGTAGGCATTGGTGCAGGTGCGCTTTGGGACTGAATCAAAGTGCGCTTATACCAATCCACATTTCCGGGGTTGATTGAAATTCCCATTTCTAACAGTTTGTTAGCGATGAGGGCATCGGGGCCGTCATAGAGGGTGTATTTCATAAAGGCAGACAATTGATTTCCTTCCAAAGTAGCGGCACTTGCGAAAGCGTTGTTTTGGTAAGTAGTGACCAAAGCATCAAACACTTGACCCGGAAGCACATAGACATCGGGGTAAAGGTTGAAACAAGGTTGGAAGTTTGTGCTTCTTGGGTAAGGACTTGCCGCACCCGGAATACCATCGTTCCCTACATTGTCGGGGTCAAGGAAGTAATCAGTAGTGTTGATTCTAACTTGGATGTAAGCACGGTTTCCATAGACACCGTTGCTTGTTCCGTTTGCTTCAAGACCACGATAGTATCCTGTATCTCCCGAAACACCGAACCCTGTTGGGGAGGTTGCTACATCTTCAATAACAACGAATTGTGTTGCTGTTGTTTCAGCAGGTTTGGTAATGTTGTTTCCGAATCCACCGATAAAGATAGAAACTGAATTTCCTGTGTTTGCATTTGACCAAGCAGTAGTTCCACCGCTTGTTGATTGACTGTTCCACGCATATACTTGACTTCTCATACTCATAATATCATCTCCATGTTTAATTCATTCCCGAAGGGCGAATCAAGCACTACCTCCGTTTGTAGCAGTAGCGGCCACACGGCTTCGCTGTTGCTGTTCAATCAAGGTGCGCTTATACCAATCAACATTGTTTGGGTTGATGGTCACGCCTAATTCAAGGAGTTTATTTGCGATAAGTGCATCGGGGCCATCGTAAAGGGTGTATTTAACGAATGCCGCAACGACTGTGGTGTTCGCAGAAGACGAGTTTGTGGTCTGCAAAGAGTAAAGAATTTGGAAAACTTGACCCGGAAGGACATAAACATCGGGGTAAAGGTCAAATGACTTCAATAATTGTGTGTAAGAAGTTAGTGCATCTGCGGCGGCTGTGTTTGAAGAACCTCTTGGGTAAGGGGAAGCAAGTCCCGGAACGCCCGCTTGGTCTGTGACATCGGGGTTTTGGAAGTAATCGGTTGTATTGATACGAACCTGCAAAGCACCGCCAAGATAAGCGGAACAAGCGATGTCTTCAATAACGATAAACTGTGTCGCTGTTGTTTCGGCAGGTTTTGTAATGTTGTTTCCGATACCGCCGATAAATACATCGTATTCACGGTTTGTAGGGACATCAACAGGCACGGCATCAACCGTTCTTCGTAGGCTTGAGGTCTGCCCGCTTGGTGCAAGGTTTGACCATTCATATACTTGGCTTCTCATACTCATATTTTTCACATTCCTTTGTGTTAATTATCTGTTGTTTTTTTGACTATCTAAAGGATAGCATTCACCTTCCAATTTTGTGAGAAATTAGAAAATATGCTACGCTAATAAATTAAATAGGTATTTTTGCATGACATCCCGGAGGACATCTGTGGAAATCAAACTTCTTCTTCAAGTGAAAGTGGGTCAAATCCTGTTAGGACAGCGACACCAAGAAGGGCTACGATTGAACCCATGACTCTTGTTAGGGTGACATCACCAATGAGGGGTGCGGAAAACCAAACACGATTCATTATACTCAAGTTAGCACCTGTGGCTACACCTACACCAATAAGTAGTAGGGAAGCACCGATAGTTTTTTCATTCAATAATAGTTTCTTAATATCCATTCATAATCACCTTACATATTTTTCTTTAGGTAGCAAATACCGCCAACGACTAACAAGCCGCCAAGAAGATGTTGTGCGCTGAACCACTTGTAGGAAGGGAGAGGAAGGAAGTTTAGAACAGGTTGAGATTCTGTAAGTGCAAGGTGAAGACCACCTGCAAGAACCGCAACGCTCATTACCTTCATACCTGTTGAAGATTCAAACCAATCACACATTTTCTTTAGCATATTATTCACTTTCCGTAGTTTTTCTTATTTGCTCGTTCACATGAAACGGTTAAGCAAGATACATGAACCGACTACAACGCCGACTGTCCCTGCTACCATACCGATTGAAAGAGGGCCAACGGACATATTCATCAATCCGCTATCCTTTCCAAAGTGTCCAAGACCAAGTAGTAGCACGGATGCGCCGACTACGATTTGTCCTGTTGGTGTTTCTGTTCTCTTGCATACATCTTTAATCATCTGCATATTTTTCACTTCCTGTTTATTGTCCTAAGACGCTCCCATGGCCTTCTGCACCTGCAACGAAGTTTCCGATGAATCCTGTTTGGTTGCTTTCTGCATACCATTGGGTCACACCATGTCCACTTGCACCTGCGGAGGGCATCTCGTAAGATGGGAGAATGTAAGAATCAAAGACATCTTGGACTCCACTTCCAAGTTCCTTTGTTTGTGGGAGGATACCTGCCTCCATGTTCACATCATAAGATGTCATAGCAGGTGCGGAATCAGCCATTGATGTTCCGCCGACTACATTAGCCATTGAATCATCGCCTGTCTTAACACGGTTTCCGCCTACATCTGTTGATGCGGCAAACTTCTTCATATCCATTCTGCGGTTAAAAGAAGTAGCGGAATTCATGTTTTCTGCACCGAACCATTGTGTGACTCCGTGACCCATAGCCGATTCTTGGCGAACCGAGTCAAGATTGTTTCCAACCATTTCTTGTGCTATTTCCACTTGTGGAGTCCCTGCGGTCATTTCCTGTTCAATAGTTTCAGCACCGTAGTCCTGTGTTGGTTGGTAAGAAGACCTATCAACCTCAACAGAATCTATTGCCTTATATCCATCAAGGTTCATGTGACCAAAATATCCTACATCTTCTGCACCTTTAGTAAGGCGACTTTGTAGGCTTGGGAAAACTCCGAGTAGTCCGAGAATTTGTGCTGTTGCAGTAATAGTAGTAATACTACCTGCGAAAGTCCAAAGCAATTCATCTCTCTTCATACCGTAAGTAGCCATAGAGATACCGACACCAAGACCAACAGCAGTAGCCAATTCACGGCCATAAGGTAGGCGTTGGAATGGAATCATAGTCAAAGCAGTAGCGGTAAGTCCACCGACAAGGCTACCGACTACAATCATTCCCCATTGAACGGTTGTCTGTTTATCAGTTATTGAATCTTTAAGTGCTGACGGAACACCACCGACTATCTCGGAAAGAGGGTCAATGATTTCTTTACGGGTAGTAGTTATGACATCCATGATTTTTCACCTTTCGTGTTATTCTCCTTTGAGTTCTTCCGTTATCTAAAACCTCTTATTCAAAAGGGGCGGGTATTTCCCCCTGTGAAATTGATGTTTTGTGCGGGAGTATGGGTTGGAGGGGCAACGAATTGCTCACTTATTGCTTTTGTTAAAAGCGGAGGGGCTACATATTCGGATGCAAGAATATCCATTGGTTCATTATTATGAATAAATACATCGGATTGTTGAACATTATCTATTGCAGAAACGATTACTTGTCCACCTACAAACTCCGAAATCCCTGTATTATCAGTTTTATTGACGCAAATCTCCGTAATCTTTGTTTTCATATCCATAGGCAAATCCATTTGTTGTATTGTTGTAAGGAATCTGTGCATAGAATTTGCACCCGCTTTAGAGATAAGGGGTGTGGCTTCTGTTTCGTCACTACCTGTTAATCTCGCCCACATACCACTTAGTCCATTTTTAACAGACATTTTATTCAAAGCCCATGTTTTTGATGATTGGTCGTAAGATAAAGCATAACCATTTCCTAATTCTTCTGTAAAAGATGATGGATTAGGTGTATGCGGAGGCCCTGTCGGTGGTCGGACATAAGCCGATACAGGATTGGGAACATAAGATGAAAGAGGCTCACCAAGAATTGCTTTTGCTTCTTCTTCGGATTCATAAAAAGCATTCAAACGATATTGACCATCGCCCAAATTAGAAGCAACACCGTGCATAGCCGAGTCCATTGGACTTCGTTTTAGGGTATTGGTAATTGCTAAATCCAAATTCATAACTACACCTTATCCCTTCTGTTATCTAAAAACAATGGTAAAATCATTTCCATTTATTCAAAATTCCAAACCCAATTCCAATACAACCAATAAATGTAGCGGGGAGGGCATACGCTTTCGCCGTTTGTTTCCAAGATTCGGACTTTAATGTATTATCTTCGGCTTTTTGTTCCTCACCTTCCGCCCGGAGTTCACTTTTTATCTGCGTAATCATTTCGGCTCGGAAATCATCTGCTTGACTTTCAGCCCTCCTAACTGTTTCCACAAGTGAAGTTAATCCTTCTGCCTCAATCTCAACAATAAGTGGGTGCAAATCTGCAACGGAAGCCCTTTCAACCTTTTTCAAAGCATCCATGTGTTCCTCACCTGCATAATTCATTCGTGACCATGTAGCACCCGCTACTGCCGCATAGGTTGGTTTGACATCATATCCCGATGCCTTGAAATTAGAAACGATACGAGCAACGGCTACTTCCCCTGCCCCTTCTTCCGAATTAAACAACCATTCTTCATAATCTGCGAGTTTCATAGCGGAAACATCTCGGAAATCTTCGGAATGTGCTTCCATATATTGTTCAAGAGGGTCGGGTGTATTATCCACGACTTCATTAGTAGGTTGAATTGCGGGGCCATCTTGTCCTGTTATACCAACAGGTTCGGAAGGGATAGGCTCACCCACATTCTCGGAAGCCAAATTATTACTTTGTGCATTCAAGGTATTATCACCCATCACATCGGAAAGATTTTCATGCACCGTTGAAACTTCATCAACAGGCACGGATTCACCTTCGCCATAATCGGTGGACTCTCCTTCACCCATCAAAGTTTCAAAGTCGGACATACTTTAGAATTATTCTTTCCGTTATCTAAAGACAACGAATCATACATTGGAATGATATAGGCGATGAACAGGATAATTTTCTAAACCGACTTCCGCCATATAAGATTCGTATTCGGCCATGAATGACTCTTCACCTTCTGCCGCCATTGTTGTCGCAGACGAAGGTTCAATTTGTTCAGCCATATTCAATTTTATATCCCGACTAAAAATCGTGGATAATTTTTTGATAGCGGTCAATAATCCCCCAATATCATCCTCATTCTTCATTAAGATTATTTCAGTTATTACAACGCTTGCTTGAGTTTTCTTTGAACCATCACTTGATACTTCCCACATCCAATCTCCCGAAAATGTGTCACCTATGGCGTAAGTTTCCGTTTGAGGAAGTGGGAGAATACCTTTTTTAATGAATCCTTCCACAGTAATTGAGTTATTATCACCCGCTATCAATTTCGGGGTCAATCCTCCTTGCGTTGCTTTCAGTCCTTTGTTAAAAAATAACCCTGCGGGACTATATTCACTTAGCATATCGGGTGATATATTGCTAATCTTCACAATCTCCACTTGTGTTTTATCTTCGGGGTCAATAAATCGTTGTGCTGAATCAGTTAAACAAACAGCCATAACATAATCTGTCATCTTTACACCCTCCGAACACGCTTCATTTGTCCCGATGACCTATCTATGACTACTGCTTCTGTGTCCGAAGTTTGGCTGACTGTATTCTCAATAGCCCATTGTGCAAGGGACATAGATGTAGTCCCATCAGTATAATTTGCATTGACTTGGTCGGAAAGAGGCCCGCCTACTGAACCTCCAAGACCTAATGTATTCGGAGTCGCATTTCGTGAACCTGTATGACTTGCGCCCATATCGCCACCGCCCGCTACAAAAGCAGGGGTTTGTCCAAGAACACCGATATTAAACATTTTGTTATACACCGATGGTGGAGTATTTGCATTTCCTGTATAACCCGCCATTGATTGTGGAATGAATGGTTTAACGGCAGGGTCAAGTGAAACAACGGTAGTTTCTTTCAAAACACGATAGTCAAAATCGGGGTTTTCTTCACCTGTGACGCTATTGTAGGGTGATTGTCCGGGTGCTTGGGACTCTTTGACAACATTTTCGGAGGCTTGAACCACAGCCATTTCGGGTTCAAGGTAAATCTCATCACGGTTTAGGGCAATATCTGTATGTGCGCCAATTCCGGGGTCGCTGTATTCAACATATCTTTCAGTAGGTAATGCCGCAAAACGACTACCCATAAATGAACCGTCAAGAACCTTTGGAATAACATCAACCGCATATCCTGTGGATTCCACAACCATTTCCTCATATTGTGCAGGGTCTAAATCGCCTGTATTTGGGTTTTCAACCAATTCGGGGTCATTCTCCAAAACTTCTTGAGTATCACTATTGAAAATTTCTTTTCCTTTTGAAATTATTTTATCCTTATTCATAAACATGAGGACTCCACCGACCATCCCTAACGCCAAAGCGGGTAATCCGACCTTTTTGACTTCCTTAACAATTGCATTTTCAGCAAGGTAATCATCTGCGTCATCATAAGGCGGTTGCCAAGAATCATCAAGTGTTTGGTCAATAATGGTGTTTCCATCCATATCGGTTATGAGGATGTCCACATCATCTGTGACAACATTATCATCATCTGCGTAAGGAGTATCTTGAATCGTAATTCGTGCTACGCTCTCATCCATTATGTTCTTAACTTCGGTGATGTTGCCTGTTAAATCCTCAAACTCCGCATAGAACTTGCTTCCTTCATATTTGGAAGCGCAACCCTTACAGTAAAAATCATTTTGACCATCGCCGCCATAGTCCGAAATCATGGGGCGTTCCATTGTTTCAAAATCGTCATCAACGATATTCCAACGGACTGTTGCATCTTGGAAATTGTAATCCGAAGGTTTTCCACAAGCACCACAAGGATAATTTAACTCTTCATCTTCCGCATCATATTGTTGTCCACAATCTAAACAATGTCCAAGACCTAATGAAACAACAGAAGGTTCACCACATGAAAAGCAATCATACAATTCTTCTTCCATTTCAGCCCGCTTCCAATATGGTCTGTCGTCTGTGTAATGTTCTTTCCCTTTCGCACCCTCCCATAATTGTTGGCAAGCCGCCCATAGATTTCTTGTTGAACCACCTTTCCATTCCTTTACAAAATCCAACACGATACCTCTATTGGTATCATCAAGAGAAGACAAAGTGCTTAATGTTCTTTTTAATTCGGGCAATCCTTGATAAAAAGCAATCTCTCCCGATGAAGCATTCCCACCATACATTCCTACTTTTTCGCCTGTTTCATAGTAGGTCTGTCCACTTGATGTCCTTCCTTCCGCCCTAACCTCAAGGTTTTGGTGTCCCGAATAATTCAAACTTGCTTGGTCAAAATCGCCATGTATCGCACTTGATTCTGCTAACTCTTGTCCTGTGAAATCAGCAAGGGGTGTTGCCTTTCCAATATCCATTAGTGAACCTGCGCCACCATACGGGGCTTCAAAGGTTTCAGCACTTTTTAGCCATTCCTCATCTTCAAACCACAAACTCCCATAACTCTCAATACCACCCTCTTTAATTGCAGGGGTGTGCGGGTATTCCTCAAGGAAACATGAAAGACAACCTTGCTCATCACACGCACAAGGATTCCATTTCGTATCTTCGTAGTAGTTTTGGTAATCTTTTTTACTCACAAGTGAATGGGACATAATTTCTTGTCCCTCCCGTTCATCATCTTCGTCATCATTGGTGTAAATACCCTCATAGAAAAGTTTAATTTGGTCATCATTTTCTGCACCAAAATAGTCATTGTTTTGAACCCATGAAAAGTTAGCGGCGGAGTTATCCATATATCCACCGTAAGCAGGGAGGGGGTTTTCCGCAGGTTGTGGATATGCCCCCATCAATTTTGCGAATTCTTGAGGGGTCATAGCGTCACCTTGCGTAGCATCGCCATTAGACATACCATGACTTTATTCATTCTGTTATCTAAAGACGGCGTTTGAGAATCCCATAGTAAGGTTCAAAACCATCAATAGTTTGATTCTCCACCAAATCGCCCCATGTAATCGGATTATCATACAATAAATACGGGTGCAACAATTCATCAAGATTTTCTGCTACATCATCCGATTCAGTCCAAACATTTGAGGAAACGGGGATAGGAGATGGTTCGCCAATTCTGCGCTCATATTCCTTTGGTGTGTAATTTATCAATTGAGTCCAATTTGGAGGCTTGTCGTTCACTTGGATTTCTCCGTAATGATATTCAGCATAAAACTCTTTATTTAGCCATCTATTTGAAACCTCTCGCCAATTTGCATCGTGACCTGCATAAATTAAATCTTCTTTCAATTCCTCATTAGTCCATCCTTTCAAATGGTATTCATCGGGTGGGAACAGGACATCAACGGTGGTGGGATATACACGAACAACATATCCTACGGTTAATCCTCCACCATCAAGAGTATGACGGGAAACATTGACTTTATCACCTACTATCCAATCGGAAGGATTTCTAAGCACCCCGACTTGCGACATATCACCTTGTCTTTGTTGTGGGGATGCTACCGATGAAACCGATGTAATGGTTCGGGAAATTACTGTCAAGGCATCTCGGAAAAACTCATCTTGTCGGTCAAATGTAATATCACTAAATGTTCTATCCGAACCTATTTCTCCTGTGGTCAAATCTTCCACTTCAATTTCAATACCGAGATTTTTACTCCCTGCACCCATAAATCCTCCCGAAGATTGTTGTCCCTTTCCTTTAGAAAATCCTGTGAATGTTTCCGGGAAAACAGCCATCCTGACAGCAAAATTCCCCTTTTCACCCGTTAAAATCTCTTCTTTAACAATAACCCAATTTGAAGGAATCCTTCTGTTTTTATCAAGGTTGATACCTGCGAATTGACGCAAAGATTTTTGAATAGCATTCCAATCCATGACTTCAAGACCCCTGTGCAAACCCTTCATTGATGAAATTACCCCATTTCAAACCTTTCACATTATCAATGGAAAGTGGAACACCCGAAATTAGCATTTGATTCACAACCATTCTATCTTGTAAAGCCAATTCGGAGGAAATGTCTTCTTCAAGGTTAATAGAACCACCCCACCAATTGTCTTTCAAATCTATATCTTTACTTTGATGACCAAAGATTTCTGCCTTTTTTGAAACGATTTTAGATGAATCATAACCTGCGATGATTAAATCTTTCAACCTTTCTTCGGATTGTTCGCCATCATCCCAAAGGATAATTGCTCTTTCTAAAAGGACTCGTTGAATTGTGCCTAATCCTGTGTCTGCAACGGATTCTCGCACCGCTATTGAAACCACCCTATCACCGGGTCGCCAATCGTGCGTGAAAGGAGTCATGGATTAAGATTGTTGGTTTCACTATCTAAGGACTAAGACGAACAGTAGCCAAAGAAATAAACATCATTATTGTTAGCAAGTCCGACAGCATCTTCCCACTTAGCATCCGAAATCTTATGTAAAGCATAACCTTGTTCACTTAATTTGAAACCATTTTCTCTTAACTTTTTGATAATGGCTTTGTCCCGCTTACCTAATTTCCTTTTCCAAGCATTGAATCTCTTAACAAAATCCAATTCGCTCTCATCCCAATTCCACTTGTCCAAAATAACTCTTGGAAATCTTGCTATCCAATTTTGTAATTTTTCTAATTCATTGTCGCTTAAAAATGGAAAATAAGATATTTTTGCACTATATTTTTCAGCAAGTGTGCCTGTATATCCTTGACTCCCATAACTATCTTGTAAATCGTCTTTAAGAGAATAAAATCGCCTACTAATAATTCTCTTAATATCATCAATGCTCATGTTGGCGATTCTTTGACCTTTTCTTCGCCATCTTAACTTGCGCTCATCAAATTCAGCACCCATGATGAAACCTCACAGGTAATTTTTACCCACCCAAATACCAAGACCAAGAATCGCAATCACTTTCAAAATTCCAAAAGCGTTATCTTCCACCCAATCGGAATTAAATTGAACGCCTCCGTCTTGCTCATCTTGTTGAACAACGGTAAGATATGGATTGTTAGATGATTGCACCTTTGCTTCCTCTATCGGAGTCATGGACTTCATATCGCCCGACTGTGAAGTATCTTGCATAGCAATTTCAAAAGCAGTTTGCTCTTGTTTTTCGGCTTTCGGCCAAGCATCCATGTTGATTCCCAATTCTTCGGGAGTATAACTCATCATAGGAACGGATTCTCTAAATGCGTTATCAGCCATAAATGTTCCATCTCCCATAGCCATTGGTGTTTCTCGTTGTGAAGGTATCATGTCTTTTGTGCCGTTAGTATCACGCACAACATAAGCATCCCTCATTCTTTCCGTCATAATTACCACATCTTCAAATTGCGCCTTGCGTTTTGACGATGAGCCGTTTGTGGGCCTGCGTGTGGTGTTGGAAGGCGAATTGATTCTGCGTTGCGAATATCATTCTGTCCTTCCACTTCAACAGGGTTAATTTGACCGACTGAATACTCGGAATGTTTCACGACTCTTTCGGACTTTCGGACTGTTTTAGCACATCCACACCCTTTTTCTGCATTTTTGGTGTCACTTCCCGATGCTGTATCCTCTTTTTTGCTGTTCATTCCCCTCTTGAAAATGTAGGAAGCACCCCAAATACCAATTCCGATAACACCAAGTTTTCCCAATCCGATACCGAAGATTTTGGTTTCAGCCCCTTTGACTTCTTCCGCCCAAGCGATTTCGTTTGGTGGGATAGAAGCAGAAGATTGTCCCGTTCCATCTTCCCAAGTCATAGCAAAGGAAGAAGGTGCATGAAGTCCACCTGTGGTTGCTTCTGCTGTCGGGCCTTCAATCTCGGAAAGTGTTTCTTCGGCCATATTCAAAGTGTAATCAACATATCCTCTCTTATTTATCTTAGCCTTTTCCTTTTGACGGCAAAGGTCAAATGCTGACCTCATTGTTCCCAAATGGGCCATTGGACTCTCTTTCTTTCCATAAATGTTATATGGTTTTGTATAAACTCCGATACGCCCATGAGAACCCATAGCATAAAATCTCCCATCCTTTTCTGTGACGGCGGTGTAATAAAATTTGTTGGAACTCCCTGTTTGATTGACCATGTAGCGGTCATAAATAACCGTTCCATAACCTTTACTCAACAAATCTTCTCTTGCCCTATTCACATCTTTATGAGAAGGTGCAAATGTCCCCATAGCCTCAAATGCTTTATTGAATTCTGCTTCAAGGGTCATGTATTCATTTGTTGGAGTATCACTTGGCCCATCCTGTCCTGTTATATCTTCGTTAAATGTTGGTGAAGGTGTTCCTACTGTTTCAGCATGAAGTGGAGTCAAGTTAATAGCCAAATCTTGCTGTCCAATAGCCCTTCCATCTCCTTGAGGAATCCAATCGGGTTCTTGAACCGTAGGTTCTTCTGCGCCATATTGAGTTAAACTCACAGGATTATTAAAATTGCCCGTCTTTTTTAGATGCACGAAACAAGAGTCGCATAATGCACCATTACTGCTACCTACACCACCTACACTTCCGCTTGTGTCCATTTTGTGAGTTTTGGAATCTAAGCCACACCCACAATCGGCACAATGAGAGAACATTCTATGAGGGGCTTCTGCATTCAAAGAATCTCTCGTATTGTCGCAACACGAACAGTCCTCATCTCTTGAAACCATCCCGCAAGAGTCGTGAAATGAGTCGGAACATTCTATGCAATATCCATCTAAGCGTCTTTCAATGACTTCTTCGTATTCATCATCTTCCCAACCCTCATCTCCATAACGAGCCATAACTTCTTTCTTGGCTTGAAACCGTGTTTTCTTTTTAGATTCTGCACACTTTTTACAACCCATATTTTCACTTCCATTTTCTATATCCTAAGTAGGCTAATCCGCCGAGTATTCCAACGGCTAACCATTTCTTGATTCCCCCGCTATCTAAAGATGATTCTTCAAAAGGTTCGGTAAAAGTATCAATTCCCTTTGTTGGTGCGTTGTAATAATCTGTCCAAGTTTTCGGAGGATTCAATTTCTTGACTTCTTCTTCGTAAGATTTTATTCTTTTTACACAAGGTCGGCAAATATCTCCTATACCCATTCCAAATTCTTGTGCAACCTTCAAACTTCTATTCCTTAATTTCAACGGAAGTGTTTCTTCGCAAGCATCACAAACGAAGAATTTTCCTTCTGTGGCGAATGATTCTGCGGCGTAAGCATATTTGTCATAATGATGGGCGTTGCATATATCCCATACCTCATCGGGATGGTGTTCTTCACAGTATTCGCAGTATCGGCAATCATCGCAAGCCCCATCCTCTTGAATCCACTTTACTTCTTGACATGAGGGACATTTTTCTTTTTCATCTTCGGCATTCATTTGTGCTTCTTCCAATTGCTCTCCGATTTCCCATTGACCGCTTGTTTCAGCATTCATATCCCATGAAACTTCGCTATATGCTGAACCTCGTCTTTGGACTCCACAAATCGTGCAATCTTGACCGAAGGTAATTGAACCCGAACCATCTTCATCATATTCAGTATCTCTTACATAGGCATTAGACCATTTGTGGTCTGTGCATTTAACGGGTTCAAAAATATCAAACTGCCAATTAAAATAATGGATGGATTGCATAAACGGATAGGCCATGTATGCGCTTTTGAACCCTACTTTAGCCATAGCATCCTTAAATGACGCATCCATTTTGTAAAATGCCCGACTGAACTTCTCATACTTTTCTTCAAAATCATTAACCAAATCAAACTCATATTGGTGGAGTTTTCGGTCTGTGTTCCAATCATAGTCGTCATAATCGTAGTCCTTTACATCCTTACCCATTAAGTCAGCCCACATTTCTTTGATTCCGGGTATATCGTGGAAGGCTTCGTTAAATGTCCCCCAAGTATGCAAGCCGCTACCTGTTAAATCTTGAAAATATAGGGTGGCGCACAAATTGTCTTTCGGCAACGGTTTCAAACTGCTTTGAATCGTGGCTTTAGAATAATCATCATTCCAAACACAGGTGATTTCAAAAAAATCACCTTCATTGTAATTATCTCTCCAATCATTATCCCAAATGCCCTCAAGAACTCCATAATCTCCCTTTTTCATTAACTTAGGAAATAAACCATCGGTATCAATATGAGTTTCAAAATACTCCGCCCCAAAAGTTTCCGCATCCATATCCCATGAAACATCTCCGCTAATACTGCCTCGTCTTTGTTTTGGACATTTTATGCAATCTTGACCGAATGTGGTGTAAGCCGTTCCATCATCGTCATATTCAGTATCTCGGACATAGGCATTAGACCATTGGTGAAGTGAAGTGTTGGGTATTGGGAATTGATAAATCTTCAATTCATCGGGGTAATCGGGATTGGTTGATGTTCCCGATGTGGAAAAATAACCAAAGTTTTTCCAATTGATGTTAGAGGTATCTAATCCCCAATCTTGTAATTGTTTAACTACTGTTTCTTCGCTGATATTTGGGCCTACCGCAAGCATACCTTCATGCGTTCCATTACTCCTTACTCCATCTCCGCACCAATCCATAATCAATGCGATATTTTCTTGGTCTTGGGGCAACTTTTTATCAACCAATTCTTTGTTCAAAAATGGCGGTAATTCGCTCTTATTTTTTCCTTCGGGGACATAGGAGTAATCCGCCCCTTCAACATGGTTCATTTCATACTGATTTATCATAGCCAATGTCTTATCCCATTGTGTATTTCCTTCCGCTTCAAAGGTTTCAGCACCATAACGACCTTTATTGTTGTGATATTCCATCGCCCTTTCATAAGTCAAATCGGGGTGTTCGTCAATTGATTTAACTTGTTGATGGTGTCTTTTATCCTCAAGCCATTTTGGAACAGTTTCTTTAGCACGAACCCTTTCATTTCTATGAATAGACAATGCTTGAGCGACTAACAACGCACCAAACTTACCCTTTCCACCGATATTGAAATACTTCGTGCCTTTCTTATCCTTTTCTCGTTTGTCGTAAATAGTGACTCGCTTTCCGCCAACCCAAAGATTCCATTCTTTGCCTTTGGATTTACCATCGCCACTTTCGCCCATGTTGGGATTACCAAATACCTTTCGCAATTCCGCACGATTGGTCTTGATATAGGCTTGAAGGCTTGTTCCGCTTGGGAAGTTAGGGTTTTTAACAATTCTAATACTACCAATCTTCCTTTCCCTTGCTTCAAAGGTTTCAGCCCTCCACTTCTCTAATCCATTTGCTCTCGCCCAATCAATCGCTTCACCATAGGAAACCTTTCTCCCTAATTCTTTTTCAGCAATTTTGATTTTCCTTTTTGAAGTAGCCAATTTTTCTCTTACTCTTTGTGGTGATGCTTCGCCATCCTCATACAAACATTCGGGGCAGTATTCCCAACAAGTGTAATTTTCATAGATTTCCCCCATCAATTCTTTTTCCGTTCTCTTTGGTTGAGTTTTATGCCTGTGTTGTCGCTCTCCTTTAACCACACGGTCATACCAACCCACCCCATAATCTCCGAAAGTATATTTTCTTGCATTCTTGGCGACCTTTCCTGTCTGTGTTGCTTTAGACCAAAGTGGCGTTCCATCGGATTTTTTCCCAACGAGTTTCCATTTTTTCATACTATAAATATCCGTCACCACAACATTTTCTGCACCCCAAGTTTCAGCACCAAATACCTTCGCAGTAGGATTTGCTTTTTTGGCCTCTTCTTTTGTTTCATAGGACTCTATGAATCTATAATAGGGGGGTGCAAGTGTTCCATCTTTCATTTCATAGAGATTTCCATATTTATCCGAACCTTGCCCCCAAGAAGATAAAACCCATTTATCCCCCCAAAAAAAATCATTTGGTTGTTCAAGAATCAAATCATATCCTTTGTATTTTTCATATTCGGGGATTTCTTCTGCACCATATAACCGACTCCCACCCATGAATTCTGTGCAACATTGATGTTCTGTGCAATTTACTACATGGTCTTCGTTAATCGGCCTTCCAACATTATTTACTCGGACATAACATTCATTACCACAATTGATACAATTCGGAGTATCGCAACATTCGTTGAGGAAATAATCTTCCTCATCCCCACATTTCGGACAACCTACTTCTTCTGCACCATATCGGGCATCATGGGATTCATCTTCGTGTTGCGCCCATTCTGTAATCTCGGTATTACCATGTTTCATGCCCTCGTCTTCCGCCCAATCCTTGAATGAAATATCTTTACCATGAGTCATCATTTCTTGGTCAGCCCATTCGTTAAACTCAACATCAAAAGTTTCAGCCATCTTAGATTCCGCCATCCCCCGAACAATGCTTTCGGGAAGCGTTGAAGCCCATTCAATGAAATTTTCATATCCCATGTTAGCAACGATTTCGTCTTTACAGTCAAACATATTCCAATTTATGTTTCCTATCCCATCATCATCAACACCCGTAGTGTATTTATTATTTACAGAAACCAATGTGTATTTGTGTCTGTTCACATAATCTTCGGAAGCCCCGATTATGCCTTTTTTAACAAGTGATGAAAGCACACCACGCATTTTCTTCATATCCACATCATCGTGATAAAAAGAAGCACTTAATTGCCCGTCACTATCGGTTTGCCAAGTGTTTCCGTTCCAATCCCTATTTACAAGAATTAAAACCAACAATTCTTTCATAGTAAGATTCATTTTTCCCGTCTTTTCGGCTTCAAATGAAGTTTTAACCATTTCATTCACCATCTTCTTCATCTTTTTCGTCATACTTAGAACAAATGGAGTCAAATGCTTCTTTATGTTCCAAATCTTCTGAATGTTCCCCTACTGATTGGACACCAACAGAAACAACAGTTATCATAGGAAGTAAGGCAAAAGTAATCCACCAATCAGCATCTAATTTTCCAAAATGATTAACTAATGCGAAACATCCTGTGGCGATGCCCCCGGCCACAAGACCATGTGATAGTGACTTTTTCATACTCATGCGATGCTGTTCCGCAAGATAGACACGAAAACCTCTATCGCAAACTGAACGAACCGACATAGTTAGGGATTATCCCTCTCGTTATCTAAAGGCTCTCAAAGGAGATGTCCTTCTGCACCGAATGTGCGACCTGCGTTGATTCCTACTTGACGGTGACGACTTGGGGTAAGTCCACCGAAGTCGGATGCACGAACAGGTGGTGCTACATACTCGGATGCAAGTTTGAGTCCTGTGCTTGGAGGAATCATGTTTCCAAGATTCATTTGCTTAGGCACATTCGCTCTTGGAAGAATTGGTGCTTCACGGAGGGCTACACGCTTTGTTGAAGGTTGAACACTAACAGCAGGTGCGGCAAAGAGTTTTCGTGGGTTTGGAGGGCGACTCATTGAAGCACGATTGACTTCGTGAGCAGGGTTGTTTCCAAAAGTTTCAGTCACACCATGAATTAAGGTGTTTGGGATATGAGTTTCGGGGCGAACACGGTTCAAATGAGATACATTGAAATCTTGACCGCTACCATAAACTTCCATAGTGTGAGATGGTCGCATATATTGACCTTCGGGTGAAAGTCCTGTGCTTCGGAGATTGTAATTTCCAAGATTGGTTGAAGCATCGCTTCCCAAATTCAAATCAAATTCTGCAAACTTAACGGTTGTCATAGCAGGGCGATGAGAGTTTTGAACGATACCTTGTCCATGTCCCTTACCCATTACTGCATCTGCAAGTGGTATTGCTTGACTTGAAGGAATAGAAAATTTCTGTGCGGCGGGCATCTGTGGTGCGGCAGGTCGTGGTGCGTTTGGCGCAAGACCTTGACCCATAGCGTTGAATGCAGGTAATGTGTCTGCCGCCAAATTCACCTGTGGGAATTGAGTCATTCTTGGTGCGGGAGGCAGGTCGGGCAATACAGTTTGTCCTCTAATCGTGCGAGCCATAGTAAATCATTCTCCCTTCTGTTATCTAAAGCCTCACTTTTTGCGCCTCAACATTACGCCACCAACGACAACGGCAGTAGCACCTGCAAGTAGCCATCCCCAATTACGGGATGCGAGGGCCTTTGCTCGGTCAAAAATAGACATTAAACCGTCTGCTTCCTTAACTTCGGGTGAATCTTCATCGGATGGTGTAGGCATTGGGGTTGCACCGCCACCGCCACCGTCAAAATTAACTTGTGGTGGTTGCCCCATAACATCTTCTGTATCAGTAGGGAGGCTTTGTGCGCTGATTGGGCCTGTTAGTCCCGCTACAAGTTCTGTTCCGAGAGGGTCGGACATGAGATTCGCCATACTTGGATTTCCTGTAATGTTTCCAAACGGGTCTGCCGTTTCTGTCTTAACATCACGACCAAGTGGGGTATCATTAGGGGACATAATATACACTTCTCTTTTCCGTTATCTAAAGCCTCTTATACTATTTTGATTCCAATGCCTTGAGGGAAATTTAAGAAGATGGATGGAATAGGAACGGGTTCTTTAGGTTGAATATGAATGCTAAGTTTCGTGGGCTTGATATTACTTCTCAAAAATGGAATTGCATGAAGTGTTGTCTTTGAGTTATACGATGGATAGGGATTAGTCATAGATTTGTAATGGGATGAAAAATCCTGTGGAGTTTGAAAATAAGGCGAGTATTTATCCCATTGAGTATTGAATGGGTGATTCTTAGAATAATAGGGGTCGGAAGATTCAACCAATTGATACAACAATGCCCCGTTTTGGAAAATCTTGAATCCTTTCTTTTGACACTTATTCCTATCATTTGCACTTGGGGATTTCCTAATCGGAGAATTGCCCTTTGACCGAATAATTTGATATGGACTTTCCATCTCATCCCAAAATTCAAAAGTGTAATCATCTAAATTCAAACAACAGTAAATATCATCTTCAAGGACTACGACAAAATTATCTTTGCTATTTACTATTCGCCATGCCTTTGACCCATCTCGTTTCTTTACTTCCTTAGCCACATAACCCCAACACGAATCAAGAGTCAATAACATGAGTAATGGTGCTTGCTTTACAACACCATGTTTAGCATAGAATTGACCATCGGTTAGGGAGAATGAATCTATCTCTATACCCATACCTTTGAGAGTATTATGAAAATGGGCTTCTTCGGCAAAAAACGCTATCGCACCGACCCGCATAAAAAGCAATTGTCCTACTACCTATTTAATCGGTGAGTCCCTTAGTAGCAATATACAATCCACCTGCTAAAACAGAAATCATAGCAAATCCCGCCAATGGCGACTTAAACGGAGATTTTGTCGGCTGTGCCATTTCACCCTCCTTCACAGCGACCTCAATTCTATGTCGTTCTTCAAGTGGAAGATATTCCAAATCGGGGAAATCTCTTTGAACATCAACAGAAGCAAGACCTCTTAAGGAATCTTGTTGCGGTAAATCATTTTGAGGCATAGCACCAAACGCATCTGCCTTCACGCCTAAATCCGATGATACTTCCGACCTCCATTCCCCAACGGTGGAGAGGGTTCGTGACGGTTCGGGGGAATTAGGCGCAGACGAAACATGGGTTGCAGGTTTCATTTCAATGTTGTTTCCTGTATGTGTCACCCTTCTATCATCACGGATTTTGGATGCACGGAAGAATCCTTCATCACGGAAATGGGTTGGGGAATAACAAACAACCTCTCCTTGTTGTGCCGCCGAGATACCTCCAAGAACCTTTTTGACTTCGCTCTTATCAGTCCCGAATCCCATTTGGTCTTCAACCGCTTTCAAATCACGATGGTTAATGAGATTATGAATCATATAGGTGGAACATTGGGATAATGCCTCTTTATTGACCGATGCAGGGCGTTGTGAGATTAAACAAACACCATAGCCGTTCTGCCTACCTAACTTACAAAGACGCACGATACCGTCAAAGGAAACGGGTTTTCCTTGTTGTGGAACGAAATCTTGACATTCTTCAAAGATAGTCATAATTCCCTTTCCGAGTTTCGCCATGAGTAAATCATCGCAATAATCACGGACTAATTGTTGTTGCTTATCTAATCCCAAATCGGAAATATCAATGACAAAGGAAGTCGGTTCTTTTCCTAAACGGTCAATTAGACCCTTGATATTGACGGATTCCCCACCTTTCGGGTGCAATTCCTCCACATTTGGTAATTGAGAAAGACCGCCATGTGCGCCAAGAGCGTCAAAACAGACGAATTGTAGCCCTACACGGTTGATTTCTTCCATAAGAAGTCCACCTGTCCACGACTTACCACTTCCTGTAATTCCTGTTAGGAAAATCTTATCACGAACAAAATCTAATGGGAATTTCAAATCGGCAGGTTGCCCTAACGATGTGTCGGCTAAAATAATCTCATCCTTCTTCATAGATGATGAAGATTGTTCGGCTTCCCATGACTCCATGTAATTCTTTTATCCGTTCCGCTATCTAAATGTGGTGCTTCATGTATCCGAATTTTCTGCGGCTTCTTCGGCACTATCAATTCCTAACTGTTCGCCCAAATCCGAATCTCCCGAATTGACTCTCGCCATATCACAAAGAGTCCCTGCGAAACTTTTAACGCTTCCATCGGGGCCGACAGTCACCACGAAATCGTGGAAAAAGCCCTTCATATCTCGCCCATACTCTTCCGCAAATACTTCCTCGCACATTTTAACGGACTCCTTTGCATTCTCTTCCCCTGCCTCATTGGTGAGGAAAACATAGAAAACAGGCCCCATTTCCCTTAATTGCTTATCCGTATATTGCATATTGTCATTGAACATTTGTTTTTTAACCGCAGATTTATTTCTTACCGCATCATCCATAATAACAATCGTCACGCATTGGTCAAAACTGAAACTTTCTAAATCTATTCCCACTTGATTTATCCCTGCATAAATGTTTGTATAATTATCGGGAAGGAATGGGGATTGACTTTCGGGGACATTATCTAAGAAGTAATCAATAGCCATATTGTGTTCACCCGATGGGCCATCCCAAATAATAAATCCGCCATCATTAAATCCCCAAACTGCAAAAGTATCTTTTGCTATTTCTGCTTGAGCAATCATCATCGCTGTGCAAACTTGGGCTAAATGATAACCCGCCATCGGAAATCCTGTCGCCGTCAATCCATAAATGGTGTAATCCCCCATTGAACCCGAACAGTCCACAAGGATGTTTAAGTGAGTAGCCAATCCCTGTTTTCCTTCCACCGTAGGTCGCATTACTCTTTGTAATGTTTCTCCAAGAATCGGGTCGGGAACGGCTGATGTTAAAATCAATTCGGAAATCGGGTCTGTTAAGACATCCCAACCTTTCCGCCCTGTGGGTTGTTGTGGATAACGCTTAGAAGGTGGGCTACGGATAAGTAATGGGGCTAAATCCTCATACATGGCCCTCAACGGATTCGGCATATCCTGTTGAGATTGTGGGTTAATCACATATTCACTTGATTCCATAAAAACGAATGGGTTATCGTCATACCGTTCTCCACTACCGAATGTTCCCATATCAACCAATCCTAATGTTCATGTCGGGGTTATACAACATTTTCTTCCCATCGTGTTCGGAGTTAGCAATTAGACCCCACGCTGTCGGAACAGGATTCCCATACACATCTTTAATCGGGAAGGAGTTTTCATAGGCAATTTCTGTATTCAACACTTCTTGAGAAAATCCACTTAACGCATTACCATCCTTATCACTTTGACCAAATTTCATCCGATATGGAATGATGCCCCCTGCCTCCACAATATCTTTACAGGTATGACATTCAATGACTTTCGTGATAATTCCTAATTCCTCATCAATGCGGTCAGCAATTTTAACACACGAATGATAATTTATGGAATTTTCCATCGGCACGGCAAGTGATTGATTTGTTTTGGGTAATATGCAATCTTGCACAAGATGAGTTTCCAAGTTAGGCCCTTGATAAGACGAAAACTCGGTATTAGGCGGTGCAAGTGGAGAATATGAAGGAATCTCCGTAAAGCGTGGGTATTCTCTAACGGTTGTCAAGGTCTTACCGTTGTTTGGGTCACGATATGAATAACAAGGTGGGGAATCATCAATCCATTCAGCAACGGACTCATCATAGTAGGCTTTTCGTGAGCGACCTTCACAAACAACATAGGTAAAGCCCCGATTTGTTTCACCATCGGGTGATGAACCTAAATCATTCTTTAGTTTCGCTTCATGTTCCTCTAACATCTTTTCATTTAACGCCTTAATCGCTTCTTCTTCGGCCTTATCGCCGCCAACATCATTAGGACAAGCGGTTGTGTTGGACATTGGCCCATTTGATATTTGAGGCTCTTGAGGGATGGGTCTAAGCGATTGATAAGCAGGTAATGGTAAAAGTAATTTGTATTCAAGATTATTACTTGATTGAAGATAAATTGTATAAACGGGTAGTCCTTTGAATGTGCCTCCACTTCCTGTGCTTGCATCAAGTGGTTGTGGATTCATAATTTTCATTGGGTGCGCCCGATAATAAACATTTAATTTATCAAATAATGGTGGGTAATCCGTAGCACCACAAGAGGGGCATTCATCCGTAGGCTTCCCATTCCTCTCCAATTTGACAACATGATTTTCATGGTATGTCCCCCCTCTCCCATTATCTAAACCACTATAACAAACTCTCATCTGTTGTTTAGAAATTGCGTAATTTAACTGCGAAATAGGATATGAACGGGTTGCGCTTAATCCTGTCGGTTTGTTGTAATAAGTAAATTCAACCGCAGGTGTATATTCCTCCATTTGTGCCGCCGTTTTGACCACAAGACCCTTCGGTATCATCTCATGCACAAACTCATATTTGGATAAAGAACCTGTGACGATTTCCCTACCATTGTGTATGCTTTTATTTCTATTTACTGCGCCTGTTGCATCCACATTGTTTCGTGGGTGATTATCTCTAAATGTATATTCCCGAACATAATGTGAACCAAAAGATTCTTCGCCACACCCTACATTAACAACATCTGTTGAAGAACACGCTTTACATTGAGAATACTCTCCTGTCGTAGTGATATGACATTTATTACAAGTAGTGACCCGATTGCACCGATACCGAACAACAAACAAGTATTTATTCCTTTCATTTGTATAACCTGCCGACCATTCTCTCGGTTGGACTGAATTTGTCCATTCGCCCGGTGATGAATAATGACCTGCATCCACAGTTTCCCATAGCCAAATAGCATCTCGTCTTGAACAATGAGGACAAACTAATATCCCCGATGATTGGGCTTCCGAAATAGCGACTTGCTGATAACCAACCACAAATTTTCTCATTTTATTGACGATGTTAATAATGTTGCCCTTATAATGTGAAATTTGCCTATCTGCATCCTCACTTTCTATTTGTGACGGTTTATTTTCGGGAGATACGAACATTAGATTGAAAATATCTTTCAGCAAAGATTGACCTTTTGGTGAATTGAAGGGATTGTTTGCATATCCCAAATTAACCACCCCTCATTACTTTATCCATGTCGTGACTAATCAAGTCAAGGAAATACTCTCCCGTTTCCCTTTTCAATGGTTTTTTACCCATTTTTAATCGGCTTGAATACGCCATCGCCCATTCAAAAGCAAACATCTGTATTAACAAATATCTCCATGTTCCTTCGCTTTCAATTTCTGCGAGTTTTTCGCTCTCCGATTTGTAAGCCCACCAATAACCCCAAATGCTTATTGCCTTACTTTCACATTGAGGACAGCAATCTTGGAAATATCGTGCTGAAACCCATTCTCCATCTATGTAATACTCCGCAATAGGTTCAAACTGTTTTGTATTTTCTCGGCCATCATAGGTTTTCGTTCCCTCAACGATGTATTTCTTCCCTTCTTTGAATTTTGACTTGTTTTTGATACACAATGTCTTGCGCCAATTCTTTTCCATCTTTTCGGCTACGCAATAATTGATGGGTGGGTAGTATTGCTCACCCCTCCCATGACCCATATATTTTTGGTAAAATGGAGTATTAGCGGTTGGTTGATATTTATTTCCCGGTTCTGCATCGTCATATTGTCCGACCAATCCACCTTTAGGTTGATAACGATTGTCTTTTAGCGGAACGCCCTTGACTGAATTTTTCAATAAACTCTTATGCTTGGCGAAACCTTCTTTCGTATTGCACCTTCGGACAAATTGACTTGCTTGCCAACCATCTAACATTTGTTGTTTTATGGATTCTAATTGAACATCTTCTTTAACCTTAGTGCCTGTAATGACTGTCCAATTCACTAAGATGTCGGAAATACAATTTAACCATCTTCCTTTTTGGTATGCTTCCACAGGAATTGCCTTCATTCCCTCAATCCAATACTTTGAATCTTTGCCCGGATGTGCAACAATATGCCCGAATTCGTGTCCTAAAACGAAAAATGGTGAAGAATCTCGGTATTTTTCGGGGACTCTATGGTAATTGTCTATCAAACATAGCATCATTTGGTCTTTGCCGACTTCAATCTGCACCATGTCGGTTTTACCTCCGTGCATTTCAGTTCCAAGAACGAGAGGTGTTCCTTCTTCCCCATAGATTTGTTGTAATTGAAGATACGCTCGCCTCATGTTTAGCGGGGCATTAACTTCACCCATTGTATCGCTCATAATAGACAATTATCCTAACGACTATTTGAAACCTACGGTCATTCCGAAACGCTATTTATGGCCTCTAAACACATTCTCACATACTCTCGGTAATCTTTGATAGTAAGATTTCCTATGTCTTGATACATTGAACCTTCCCAAGAGGCATTGTCCGAATAATTGGAACACCAATAAGTTTCATCAGCGTCAAAAGGCAATACTTCCCATTCAACAGGGTTTCCGTCAGTATCTTTGATAATTGCGCCCGCCGATGTTGTGGATGGGCGCATACAGGCAGAAGTGATACCAATATAGAAGCCAATGGTGGCTAACTTTCCATCCGTAGTATTGTCGCCTTGAATAACCCTCATACATAGCCAAAGTCGCAAATCATCATCACCCTTAATGGTTGTGGTTGTTCCATTTGGAAGATTGAGGTTCATTGAACCATCAACACTTTCTGCGGCGTGATTTGCTCGGAAACAAGCATTGTATCCCTTTTTCATCATGGACTTGACTGTTGCATCGGTTTGACCTGTCGGTAGGTTGGAAGGTCGTGAAAGCCAATTATTAAGCAAAACTAAAGCATTATCTTGATACTCTTGAAGTGAATTAAAGTCAGCGATTTTACCATAACTATCTGTTCCTTTTTCTCCAATCAAAACGCCGCCATTATCCGCATACGATGTAAGATTACCTAATACAGTTTCCATCTTCGCAGTAAATACGCTATCCTTAACCGCATCGCCCTTCTTAGGGATTGTGAATTGGTGTGTGAAACCGATTGTTTGGTTTGCATCAAAATCTGCACCTGCTACATTAAGGAAATCGTCTGTGCCGCCCGCACCGAGTTTAGCAACAGGCTTATTATTTTGAGCATTGGTAATCATACGACCCCATACACCCATAGCATCCCCATAACATCGCCATCGGAATTCATTAGCCTTTGCACCACCACGATTCTTGGCGAATGCGTCAAAACTCTTTGATTCATTGTAATATGGGCCTATGCTCGCTTTCTCAAATGTTGGTGCTACCGCCATGAAATTACAAGACATCGGGGCTTTGGTCGCTTGGAGAACATTTCCACCAATTGCTGAAATCTTAGAATCGGCAAGACCAAGTAGGTCTGCCCTATCATCCGAGAACAGAAGTGGGTCGGAAGCAATTTCACCACGAATCTTAATGAATTGTGCTATGGAAACATCAGCCATCAATTGTTTCTTTTGTATTTCTGCATCAGTTTTCTTTGTTCCTTCTTTTGAAGCAGGTCTTTGTAATCTTTCTTGATACCTTGAAACTCTATCTTTGTAAGAGGTCATACGCTTTTGGTTTTCAACAATCATAGTAGCGATTGACCAATGAACAGGTGTAATCGTGCTACTCTTATTTCGCACATCGGACTTGATAGACAGTAATACATCTTGTTCATACTTCCAATACGCATCGGTGGATTCAAGATATGAACGACAATTACGAATAAATGAATCCCACAAATCCATTAAAGAACGATTAGTAGCCCCACCCATAAGTGATTCGGTGTTTCGCAATACATATCCATTAAGGATAATTTCTCTAACGAAATCTTGCTCATTAGCGACAGTCATACCTTCACGCATGATTCCAATGTCCCTTCCTTTAGGGTCTTCCCCTTCCCTTGCAGGGCCGAGTCGGTGTCCTAAACAATATGGAAGTGCATCAAGAACCTCTTGACGAGTCACATGGTCTTTACCACGAAGGAAAGCCATAGCCCTTGTCATCTTGATAAGGGAATTGCTGAAACGGAATCCAAGCATACGAGTAATCAAAACAGGTGCTTGAGTTTTCTTAGTAGTGTCGGGATGTCCAAATAACTTCCACCAATCAGCGTGAATAGATTCAAATTGACTGTTGGTTGTGGTGGAGATGTCTGCAAGCGGCGAAGCAAAAACATCATTATCGTCTTTGAAAATGTGTTTTCCACCATAAAAGTCATCTTCAAGCCCTTGAATCATCCATCGCTGTGTAAATAATACTGAAAGTAATGAGATGTCAAGAAGTGCGCCTTCTTTATCTTCACCTGCGCCCGATGAATTGAAAGGCATATCACCAATCGTTCTCCAAGCCTTAGATAAGTGCTTAAATCGCATAGGGGAAATAAACTTCTCATCACCCTTGTTAGGCAACATACGCTTAATCAATTGAATTTCGGGGGTTGAACCTTTTGCACCTGTCGCATATCTTGAAAGCAAAGTATTGAAACGGCCACCAAGCGACAATGTTCCAAAGAGCAATTCCATATCAATTCTGTCCACGAAAGCCAAATCGTTTCCTTTTTGGTGAGGGTTTGTGTCCATCCACGCTACGAAAGATGGTGATGTAAAGGTTTGACCCCTATATTCCACCGTCTTTTCAGCAATTAGACCAAGAATCGCATCTTCCACACCACTTCCGCTACGGTTTGCTTCGTTAAAGAATTTCACAGGTTGTGTCACCACAGGTCGTGGCGTAGGGTCAAAAGAATAAGAAGCAACAGTTTTCTTGGTTAATTGATTCTGTTCAGTAATTTGACGAATTTCAACACCATAAAGAATCTCTTCTGCTCTCTTATCGTAATCAATCTTCGCAATTCCACATTCATGTAGCATTTCGGAGGAAATTAAATCTAATTTTGCATCGCTATAATCACGCTTTGTTCCAAGACGATTATCATAGAAATGTTCTAACAGGAAATCTCTCAATCCCCAACCTTCATTTCCGCCCGCATCAGTAAAGAGGGGTGTTCCTAAAATGTGAGCAAAGCCCTGTTTTTCCGAAACTTCGGATGGGACATTTGCACCGTGTTCTGCAAACAAGGCAGAAATGGTGGAGTATTTAACTGCTTTGGCCGTAATTGTATCTTCCATATTCCCATCAGCACCAATAACGGGAGTTTCAAGAAGGATTTCAGCAAAGGCTTCGGGACTCATAGAATGTTTCACATATCCATTATCGGATTTGCGTTGTAAGAAGCGGAAATCGTAAAGATATGCACCCGACTTCTTTCCAATTCCTTCTTCCCATGTAGTGAATCTCCAATCTTCCCATTCACGGCGCACAGCCTCTTGGTTTTTATCGGAATAATCAACCGCATACGACATACCCGCAGGGAAGATGTAATAGGAATGAGGTTTTCCACTTGCAGTATTTTTCTTAGCAACATAACGAGGGGCTACATTGAATCCGTATGAATTGGCTAATAAGGTTGCCGCCGAATTGATAACGGTTGTCTTACCTGTTCCGGGAATACCCGAAAGACGACAGGTGGAATCTTTCATCAACCATGCACAGAAAAAGGCTTCTAACTGCTTAGGGTCATCAAAACCGAATACTCTTGAAAGCGCATCCATGTGCTTACGGATTTGTGATAATTGTTCAACCATTTCGGAAACATTTCCTTCATTTTTAACCGATTCAATAGATGAAGCGATGGACTCATAAAGGATTTCGCCCATATTTTCGGCACTAAATGGTGTAAAATTGCCTTTTTGTCCTTGCGGCCCGAAACTTGAGCGACTCACGATGTTTCCAATTTCCATCTCATCGTCATTATCTCCGATAATTTTGTAAGGCTTGGCCGTTCCGCTAATGACTCTAAAATTAGTCATAGAAGTATCAGCAATCTTAACTCCGTCAAGAAGACCTAATTGTTTCAAACCTGCAACCATTGTTCCGCCAATCAATTCAGCGAGAGGGTTGTTTTCATCAATCGGTGGGACACCGTCAGCGTTTGGGTTAGAGGGGTTAGATGATTCGTTAGCAGGTGGAGGGTTCAAATCCGGGCCATCTCCGCTTTCAGCAGGGTTAGGAGTAGGGGAGGGGGTGGAATCGGTCTTTGGGGTCGGTAAAAGGTTAGAGTTTTTCCAAGACCGCATATCCACCGCATAAATCATATTTTTCGGGACTGAAACGACATTCAAATCGCCATCAGCATCATAGGAGAGTTCAACGGTGACAGGGGACTTCTTACCCTTTGCACCTGCATGAATACGGCGAACATACATCCAATTTTTGCCATCTTGGCCGCCATTCTTAACATATTCAGTAATGAAATCATCCAAAAATTCGGGTGCATCGCTTTGTTCGGCTATCAACCTTGCATCGCTTTCCTTATTGTCATCAAGAGCCGAGATAATCAGTTCCACAGTTTCGTTTTGAGGGTCGGCAGAAATCTTACTTGCCGAATTGCCACCTTGAAACTTTTGTTCCTTAGCAGGTTTTATTCGCTCATAACTCTTAACTTGAAATGCGGGCATACCTTGATTCATAGGGTCAATAGCCTTTCCACCTGTTAGTGCATCAATATCATCATATTCGCTCATCTTTAAGCCCCCTTTGTCAATGGAATGGTAATCAATTTACTTCCCTCTCCATCGGGATTAGGAACAAGGACTTTAATCATACTTGGTTTGAATGTTTTCCACGCAATAGCCTTTGTCTTAACATCGCCATCAACCATGACAGTTTTTGAAATGTCAATGTTATTTTCAATACGAGTTTGAACCTCTTTAGCAAGCGCATCTCTTGGACTACCTGTATTGGAAATCAATTCCATAACTTTTCCTTCAAGCATTTGGTCGGGGAATTGTTTGTCAGTCGCCGTAAATAAACCTGTTTCAGCATCGGGGAAAATGTAATGCGAACCATCTTGAAATTCCATTTTGACTTGCTGAATCTTACCATTTTTCATAAAAGGAGTAATAGATTTGAATACCCTTCCACTTAATGAATCCATACCGCAAGCCACCGTTGTTCCATCTTCTCCGATACCCATTGGCGCAAGCAATTCCTCATCTCCGGGAAATTGTAGGGCAACAAGCAAAGAGGAATCTCCAAGATGCTTTCCTGTATAATTATTTGTTCGCTTTTGTTTATTTTCTATCGCAACAGTAAAGGAAATAAATTGAGATTTCATATCCATTGAATCTTTTGGGTCAAACTCGGATTTTGGAGGGAGTAAAAATTGGGAATCTAAACTACTGTCAAATGTAAATGATTGTGGAGAATAAAATACTTCGCAATCTTCTGCCTCCCAAAAATACAAACCTTGACCACTTTGAACCAATGTGTCCACAACATCTTCTAATTGTTCATAATTTTCACGAAATAGTGTAGCATTTTTAACATTGTAAGGCGCAACACTTACTAAACAAGAGGCACTTCCAACATCGGGTTCTTGGAAGAAGAATCCATTGGTTGCAGTTTTTGTAGCATAACTCCATTTCAATACTCCTTTTGACACAGCGAATGGTGAAACGCTGTCATCATCAAATGTGATTTGAACCCTATCAATTTTTTTATCAATAGTAATGGCTTTAATCTTAATAGATTTTGTGAGGAAATTATACGATGGTGCTTCACTACCAAAATAGAAGGAATAGGTAGGTGTTTCCCCAACGGTGAATTTCAAATAAGTCACAGAAGGTGTGTAGGGGGAGTTATCATGTTCGGCATAAAAAGCATCATCATAGTCGTCACTTCTCTTCAATGCAACAAAGACGGTGAATCCCTTAGTGCTTACAGCCATTGGTTCTTTATCATACTTCTTTTTGAATTCCCTCGGTGATAGAGTAGGTAATGCGGGAAGTGGAACACCTTTACTTGTAGGCTTCATCTTTTTGAAGATGTGACCTCCACCCATAGTCGTTGGTATGTCCTCTAAAGAAGCGAACATGGAAGTGTTTGCCGTCATACAGAACAATTGATTAACCGACTATCTAATACCTGCCTCTTGTAAATCGCCTATCTTCCTTTGTAAAGTGGCTATTATTCAAATTTCCCTGCCTTCATTCCTTAAAAACGCAATTATGTCTGCCCGCCCAAACGCATAGACACGCTCAAACCATGTTAAATTAGAATCCATGAAATCACAAATTTTCTTTATTTCGCCAAATTTAATCCCATAAGGTCGCATCTCATCCACCAATTCTCCCACAGTAGCATTCGCCCATACCGCCAACCCTTTGTCCGAGAGGCTAATTAAAAAATCTTCATCCCACAACATATCTTTTATCAAAGCAATATCAGTATTGCGTGTATCACGCACAGGAATGTATCCGGGATTAAGAGCAATAAAACGATTCATCACATCAAGGTGTGAAGGTAAATGAACATTCCGACACCATCTAAGCCATTGTGGAATCATTTCCGCCACATAATGTCGCCATATAGGATTAGACATCTCCCTCACCCTCTAAATCCACTTCGTAAAGGTCAAAATCGGGGAGTTCGTAATCTTTAACAGATAATGGGTCGTATTTTTCAAGGCTTTCGGGGACTTCTAAATCGTCATAATCAATAATTGGTTCATCTTCAACAAACTCGGTAATATCAATCGGTTCAGTTTCCCATTCTTCATTCGCCTCATTGTTAATTTTCCTTTGAGAATCCGCTTCCATAATTTCATTCATAGACAAACCTTGACTTGAAGCCAAATCGGACACATCAACGATAGCAAAGGCGTTTTCATTCATCCCTGCGACTTCGGTGAAAGTATGAGGGACTCCCGCATCGGGATTTCCGAGTTCCATGTTGTGAAAATCAGTTCGGACTCCTAAATCATAATTTCCGCCTTGCGGGGTTTGATTTACCTTTTCACGCAAAACCATACCTTCTTTTTTCGCCCACGCATTTACAGCATCATTTTGTGCATCCAAAGTAGCGGTCAATTCATTATTAACAATATCATATTTCTTTTCTGTTTGAGTCATTGAGCCTTCACTTGTGAAAAAGTTTCCCCAATCTTTTGAATCAAAGGAGTTCAAATCAAGTGGTGCAGGTTGAGGTTCAACAGGTGCTTGAACAATCTCTTCCTCAATCTCTTCTCCTACTATGAATAAATCGTCATCATCCTCAAATAATGTTGCATCAGCATACCCTTGTGCTTCTCTAATTTGTTCAAGGAATGCAAGGTCTGTGGATTCTAATTCTGCTCTCCTTCCCGATATGAATTCTGCCGCACCTTTGATAACAGGGGCAACATCACGGATAACTTCAAAAGCATTCGTAGCCTGTTCAACCCTTGGGGATGCGGTCACGGTTTCACCAACACCATATTTATCAAGCAAGGAGAGTAAGGGAACGAGCATCTTTTCAGCCATTTCGGGGTCAAGATTTAACTTCCGTGCAAAGTCGCCAATATCCTCTCCACCTGTTAATAATTCCACAATGTTCTTTCCCTTCTTAGGCTTTTCCTCTTTCTTTGTAGGTTCTTCCTGTTTGGGTAATTTCTCACGCTCAATTAAATCGGAATAGTCGGAACGAGAGTCGGGGCGAAAATGGTCTTCAAAAGAACGAGGTTGGTATTCACCGTCTGCAATATCTTCCATGATATTCACTTGTTGCCCTTTGTATCTAATCGTTCCTTTAATTCGTCTATCCAAATAGTGTGGAAATGAATATCCTTCTTATCTAATTCAAGATTCTGCAAATCTCCAACACTATCTCCAATTATTTGAGCCATCCGACCTGCGGTGGAACGGTGTGCAACCGTATTCCCACTACCTGCGGATTGAATAAAATGACAATAATGGTTGGTTATCCGCCTCAAATCCCTTTCTCGTTTTTTGGGACTCGCTTTTAGGACATCAAACAAAAATCTATGCTTCAATAATTTAGGCAAATCACCATGCGAAAATTTATCAAGTGCCTTAAACAAACTCTTGTAAGAATTTTCCAATCTTTTCGTTGGGTTAATTTCAAGCACCCCTACAAAATCCTTAAATTGATTGGAAGCAAGATTGTCTTTCGTATTAGACAACATTTGTCTAAAATTATCTAAAATTTCGGGACTTAATTCCATTTATATCACTTCAATACTGCGGGCCATTATTACCATTGAAGTTAGATAAGAAGGAAGCATCCAAATTCAAACGGTTATCAAACTGTCTAACGGCTTCTGCCGCTTTCTTTTCTTTTTCCATATCTTCCTTTTGTTTCTTAACGGTTTTTTCTGTTTCCGCCATAGATGCTTCAAGTGCGCCAAATCTTTCCTCCATATCTGCGATTACTCCCTTATAGTGATATGCAGTAGCGGCAACACCGCTTAAGCCTCCAACAACAAGTCCTGTCACCAAACCACCCACCATACCGCTTTTAGATTCGCCTTCGGAATTTTTGGCTACGGCATCCGAATATCCTTCGGAGGACATACCACGCTTTCGCACTTCTTTCAGCATAGCCTTGAGGTCTTTAGAGAATGAGTCAAACTGTTCGGCATTAGCCACCTTTGTATCAACCATTGACTCTATTATCTCTAACAATTCATTATCGTCTAAACTGTCTGCTTTGACATTCTTTTTCAATGCGATGGATGGGGCTTCAATACCAATCTCTTCTGCCGCAAACACCAATAAATCGGATATTGACCCATTATTTGTCCGATTTTGTTGGGATGTAGGAGAATTTGTGGGAGTTTCCGAAGCCTGTTGTGACACAATGTATTCATTGACTTTCTTCATACCACGAATACCTTTTCCTCTTTGAAATAATACATACTTTCCTTCACCGTTGGTTTCACAAGTTTCTGTGAATTCGGATAGATTCGGACAATCTTCCCATTCTGCGAGATTGATTGTTCCCGACTTAGCCGCCCCTGTGCGGTAGCATCTTACGAAGAACATAGACAACCATTATCGGTCTTGTTATCTAAAGGTTCACCGATTTAGGCAAATCTTTATGCCAACTTTTTTTGTCCACATTGTAAAATAGGACAGGTAATCCCAATGTCCCATAATAGCCTTTGATACCATAGAAAGATTTTTGAGGGCATCGGAGTTCTTTCCATTGAGTCGGTTGATTAGTCCCACCCTTCCATGAAATAATTCTTTTCAATTCGGGTTTGAGCCGTCTTTCATTTCTTATTCTATCTGTTGATTGAATCATATTGTATTCAACCACGATGCGGCGCACTATATTACCCCTCCCCATAATACATCGTATTCTTTTGGACTATTAAAGGCTTTCTATGCCCAAACACCCGAAATGGCCGCATACACATCATCAACACTTTCGGGGTTCAATCCTTCAAGGGCAGTTAATGTATCAGCAATTTGAGCCATTTTTAGTTTCACAACCTTTTCGGGTAATGACCAAGATTCCGCCTTCGTAGGCAAATCTTTATTCCGAGAGTTTTTCAAATATCTATCCCATCCGAGTAAATCAAGTCGCCACTTCTTACCTGCTCTCCTTTCATTAGATTGAGCATGACAGAACATAGGCCGATTCCGAAGGATGCCTACTACTTCACGGCTTGTGTATCTGCGAGGGAAATTAGATACTACGAATTCCGAAATTTGGGTGGAATAACCGTAGCCATTATGGTCAAGCATATAATCCACAATAATGAAAACCAAAGTTTCCGTCATATCAAGTGGGCGAGAAGCGGTCAATTTGGCCGCCTCATTCTTCTTCTCTTTCTGCATTCTCCAACGCCAACCTATTTTCCTCTTGGATTGCCGCCGCTTTTTCCCTATATTCCTTTTCTTGCTCGGTTTCATCGGGTAGCCCAAGTGCTTCACGAACCATAGCATCCATTTCTGCTTTGAAACGGTCTTTTGCTTCTTGCTTATCCATTCCATCTTCTTTAATCCATTTCTTAATCGTAGCAACACGGCTTTCTTCAAACTGAATCGCCGCAATCATTTGTTGAATCTCCTTTGATTGTGGAGGGGCTACAAGGGGTGGATTCTCAAAGAGCATTTGCACTTCTTCTCGCATAGCGGTTTCATCGTGGGTGGAAACAGGAACGAATTCCTCAAGGTCGTCATCAAGATGAGTATGTTGTCCACCTACTTTTGAACAATAAGATTCTGCATCAATTCGGGTCACATAAATTCCAAGTCGGGGCCAATATCGCATTTCGGTTTCGGACATAGTAATCCTATTGTGGAAACTTGTATCTAAACCTTCATTTTATCTTGGGGACAGAATAAACTTTCTTACCTGCAATCATGGCTTCCACCACTTTCAATCCATCAAGCGTTTCCCCTATCCCTTCAACCATCCAAATTGTTTTATTTTGCATAGCCTCTAATTCAAAAATCAAAGCCATTTCCTTCTTCTCTTCCTCATTCAACATTGTATCTCACCCAATCCCCTGCTCGCTCACCATTTTTCCATAACCATAACTGCGCCGTAGGCTGACCCATGCGTAGCCTTGCTTCATCACCCTTCAAACGCCATTCATCTTCTAATCCGAAATCCACCATCTCCCTACGATACTTGAACGCCTCTTCTGCATCCATATCTATCGGTCTTGGGGGGTTCGTATCTCTTGGGGAAATCATAGCGTGAATTCCATTCTGCGAAGCCGAAATCCTATAATAAACATCGTAATTAGGAAAATCTTGTGATAACTTGGCTAAACCGTCTTGAACAAGAATGTCTTCAAGACCGACTGAATCCCAATCAAAATTAAGGTGCATCATTCTTCTTCATTGTCGGACTCACTATTTGAATAATGCGCTACCAATAAATCTTGAATAGAGCCGTTCCATCGCCAAAGAATCCATCTAACGAAATATACAACAGCCGCCGATTCCATAAGGAATATGACTGTAAGAATAGAAATCCACCAAGTAATCAAATCCATCAAATCATCCCCTTAGAACCCCAAACAAGGGTTGCTAATTTCGTCAAAGCAGGTATTCCCATCGGTTCAAACGGAACATGGGTGATACCAACCAATCTTAACTCATGTTGAGAGGCCAATTCACGATACCTTTCTAAATAAGGTTGTTGAATTTCATATCTCCGATGAGTCATAGCGGCGGCAGGGTTGTCTTCTGCCGTAGCCCAAACATCATCACCAAAATTAGGAACAATTTGATTTACGAGAATGTGTTTCACAGGTAGGTCAATCGTGTTTAGGAATTTAATTGTCCGAAAACATTCTTGATAACCTGCTTCGGAAGCAATTGAAACAAGATTGATGGAACAATCATCTTCCCTAAGAAGTTTCTTGAAAATTTCAATACGCTCACAAATGTCCTCCAATTCTTTTACCACTTGCGCCGTTTGGGATTTCTTACGGAATACAAACCCCTTCAAGTTTTCTATCTTGGCCTTCATACGAAGTATTCGTAATAAGAATGCCCTAATCGCATCGGGGGCAGTAAGCATCTTCAAAGTATGGCCTGTGGGCGCAGTATCAAAAACAACCACATCATAACTTGTATCATTCATTAAAGTGTAAATCATTTCCATACCAAAATACTCTTCCATGCCCGGAAATCCCGCCATCTCACCTAAAATTTCGGGGTCAAATCCCGGAATGTTCGCCGTTAATTTTAACATACCCTCATTCATACGCTCAAGGAAATCCTTTGCTTGCTTTTCAGCATTGATATTCATAGCCCATAAATTCTCACTAATTTCTGTTGGACTAAACCCAACCTTTTGACCAATAACATCATCTGTTGAATGTGCAGGGTCGGAGGAAACGAGAATTGTCTTTTTCCCTTGCGAAGCATGATGTATCGCAGTAGTAGCGGAAACTGTTGATTTACCAACCCCGCCTTTCCCTGTAAAAAGAATCAGCATAGGTTATCTATGGGGTGTTGGGTATCTAATTCTTCTTAGTTCCACTTATTGTCATAATCTTGCTTCATTTGCTTTGCTATTGCTTTTCTTTTTCGCCACGCACGGAATTCTTTGAAACCAAAATGCCCCGACACTATGATGAATAACCAAAAGAAGCATTCAGCCATAAGAATGAATGGAAGTAATTCTCCGTTGGACTCCATTAAACAATCCCATGTTTCGGATAGGTTCTCTTGGGTGCATAAATCCATATCAACACCATTCCGATGAAAAATCCATACCGAATGTAGCATTGTTTTCAATTTCCTCATAACCTCTTATCACTACTCTTACAGGGTCTATCGGCTCACTTAACAAAGAATGTAATTGGGAACAATTTGCAGAAAATTTAAGGTCATAATCGCCTCTTGGTTCTAACTCGGTTATCTGCATTACAAACCCATGCTCTCCGATAGGGCCATCATAAACAATTTCCTTCCCAAAGGATATGGCTATCGTGCAAAGATGAGAAAGGGAAGAATCCGAAGCATTTATTTCAATATGTTTCAACATGAAATCTGACGAGATTGGAATTTCCATCGGTGTGCAAATGTCATCTAAGCACATCGCCAATTCCCATTCGGTTTCAATTTCACACCGCATTTAATCCTTATTTCTTGCTTCTCCTATCTAAAAATTATTATGAAATGCTCATAAAATTGCCTAAAAGCGGAATTTTGTTTCGTCTTCCCGGTCAATTGACACATTTTGATTACTATTCAAACACTTCGTCAAAGTAAGAATTTGCTTCGGGTGAATATCCGCCCTTTTGTTGTCTTTCAATCATTTGTTCTTCGGGAGTAGGTGGGCGAGATTTAGGAATGTAATCTTTCATAAACTCTTGGACTTCATTATCTTCAAAGTCGGTGTTAATAGAATCTATCATATCCAAACCAAATGCAGACACTTGCTTTTTCTTTTTCCGAACACGACCCATTCGTTCTGCATCTCGCATCATTTGTTGGAATTCGTCTTGTTGCTCTCGCATCCACATTTCAATTTCCTCTTGCTTGATATTCAAATCGCCCTTGTTGATAATCTTTCTTTTGAACCATTCAACAGAATCTATTGTGACCTTCATTCCCCTTTCACGGAGTTTTGTAGCAATAACGGCATCTGCACCGTCAAAGAGGATGTAATCAACCCAAACATACGCTTCACGCCCTGTTGAACCATTAAGATTCCACCATGACATCAAAGTGGGATAATATGCTATCTCGGTAGGGTCGGAAGCGGCGGCAGGGCTAACTACGGTTGTTGTCCCTGTGGTAAGAGCAAATATACCACAACCATTCGCTATGACTACTTCTGCGGTAGGTGCTAAGTAAGGTGGGAATGTTCTTTCGGTATCGGGTTCTTCTAAATCAAAAGCACCCCATACTTCATTAGGGGCCTTTTTCGCATCACCTAATACACCTTCATTTTCATAAGCCCCTGCAACGGCTTTCGGTTGAAGGGTCGTCATTCCGAACATCACAAGGCCGTCAAGATTGTTCGTCATTGGGAATGACATCCACATCATATTGTTAAATTCCACAGGGTCGCCTGTGATTAAATCTTTATCCATGAAATTTTTAGTTTGGTCAAGATATGCGTCACCAAATGCAGGGGTGGAAGTAAATGTGGATTTAACCGAAACTACGCCTGTGCTTTGGTCTGCCTCAACACTTGTGTAATTTCCGAAAAGGAATAGCCATTGGTCACGGTCATTATCCCAACAACAACCTAATGCAATTCGGGTATCCGAATCCTTATCAATAAGAATCTTAGAATTGAAAGTATCGCCTCTATTTTGTAGTGAATTTGAATACTCAAAAAGAGCATTATAACTTGGCTCACTTGGGTCTAAGTAAGGACTTTTTACCCATCCACCGCCCGAATCAAATAATAGAACCACAGGGAATCGGTTCACACCATTTACGGTTCGCCAACCCATCGCACCCATCGCTTCACCCGAAAAATCACCCATTTGTGCAAGACGGTCTGCGGAAGCGTCAAATTGGTCATTGATAGGTTCAAATCCTAATCGGGGATAATTCCCTTTTACACCAACATATTCATTTGTTCGGGAATTGATGACTTTAGCCGTGTCTTGGTTTTCAATAAAAGGATATATGGGAACTACCTGTCCATAGGTGGTATAACCTCCGCCAACGGGATAATCTGCAAGGCTTTTTGAATTTTCTTCTTCTTGGGTAGTAAATGTGCGAAATTGTTGAATCTTAGCGGTAAATTTGTTAGGCATTTGAATTGGGACTTCATCATCCGTTCCCGCTTTGTATTGTCCATTAAACAATAAACCTTGCACCAAATATATTTCTTCAAACGGGAATTCATCAACATAAAAAATCCCTGTCCCGACATTTCCATTGAGATAAGTAATGTTATTCATGTAAAAATAAATCAATGGAGGCTTCCCCGATGGAGAGGCTGTTGCCGCATCATCATAACCAATTTCCTCAAAAGGAACGGTGCAAAAAGCCATATAAGCACCCGCCAAATTGTTCCAATTCGCCCCTCCACCATCGTTTTTTATACTTGCTTGAATTAAAGAATCAACCCTAATGCTTCCACTACCACCTGCACCTGCCCCTTTGAAAGAAGCCCCTCCACAAGTCATCATCATGTATGGAGGCATACCTACGGAATTACAGGCGGCGATATTGTCCACAGTAGCACTTCCACTTGGAAGCCCATCGGGTTCGGTTTGCATTACTACTCCATTACAATCCATAGTATTTACATAAAATGAATCCCATTGTGCTACCATTACCATTGGATATGTTTTGGCTTGGGGACTTGCTACACTTGGGTCATCAGTTCCTACCCAAGCATCGCCTACAAACCATGCGGGGGAGAAAACACTTGTTTCTGTCCCACCAATCACTTTTGTATGTGAAGAATAGGCTTGAATGTCATAAAAACATTTAGGGTAATAATTCCATGTGGAAGCCCTAACATCAATCCCTTGTTCCGTAAATGCACCTGTATATGAGCAAGCGGGATAAACAGAACCCGATGGCTGAACCTTAGATGTATCCATAACTTCATAATTCCACAATCCGCCTTGACCCCCTCGTTCATTTGCGCCTATGGCTACATAAGCGGCTAAATCAACGGCTCTTGGGCCTTCCCAATTCTCAACACGATAAAGGGTATTATCAACCACTAATTCTTCACGGATTTTGACAGGGGGGAAACCCCATGACCAAACACCCCATACTTCGCCCGAACAACCCCCAATTTGAGCCGCAGGGATATTGTAATAGATTGATTCTTGATTAAAAATTGAATTCGGGGATGATTTATACCACATCCCTGCGGGGTCAAGAAAACTACATTGTGTTGTAAAACCGCAACCTGTTGTGTGATTTTGACCCGATGAGGCGGGATATAGTATTGAATTTTCATCTCCGAAACTCGTTTTTTCCAAATTCATCGTATTCCCATTAGAAGTCCAATTATTCGGCAACGCTTGTGATGTTCCCCACGATAAGACCGTAGTTTGCCGAGCATAAGTATCATATTGAAGTATGCTTGCATTTCCGCCATCATCAACATAGTTAGCCGTATTCGTATTCCTTGCCGCTATCGGGCCGACTTGACCTGTATATGAATCGGGATAGGAAGCCGAACCGAAAACACCCCACATACCATAAGCCACACGGTCAATGTTCGCATAGGTCATTCCTAATTGGATAGAATCAGCAACCGCTTGAGTCCCCCCTAATATCAATTGGATATTGTATGCTTCTAAAGGGTCGCCTCCGCCGGGTTGGGCGACATTCCCATCATACGGTGTCTGTCGCCAAATATCAACGCAATATAACCCTACATCGGACATCTCTTCCACTACTGCGGGGTCTGTATCGGGGCCGAGATTGTAAGGCATTCTCATCGGGAGAATTCCAATACCCGATGCCGCATCAAGGTTCGGACTTGTTATTCCATCCTTACCAAATGGAACGAATACATTATCGCTATAACCACGATAAATCATCAAAAATCCATCCCATGCTACGCCATGTGAACCTACTCCATATAAATCAAGGAATGTTGCTTGATATGCCCCCACCATACAATAGTGTCCATTCACAAAAACAATATCTCTTATGATAAATTGTCCTGTTGGAAATATCCCTTGCGCCCATTGTTTCTTTCCCATGCCTTCCTTAGCGATTCCATTTGGCGGGTATGCTAACAATGGGTTGTAATCAATAGCGGAAGAAAAATCGTTAGGTGCGCCCGGTCTTCCACACCATCTCGTTGTCCATCCATTTGAGTTTAAGATATTTGTCCCTTGTTGGTCAAAAAATGAAACTCCTGTATTTTCGGGATTCCAAGATGGGAACATTTCAGCAAAGGTTTTCTCCCCTTGCATAGCATCATTGTAATTCCAAGTAGTATTATTCGTAGGCGCAAGTGAAAAATTCACCTTAGCCTCTTGTAATTCTTGAGGAAATGTGACGAAATACTTAGACAATCCTTGTTTGATATAAGGATTTTCTGTCGCATCTAAATTATAAGCAAGCCCCATAATAAATCCTCACAACGGTATTCCCAATTCAAACTCAACCACAGGTGTTTCGGGAAATTTATCCACAGGTTCAATAAGTGCATTAGAAACGAAGTATTTCATATCCCAATCGGTATCGGGTGGAATCTCAATATCCCAATTAGAAGGGAATGCAGGGCCATAGTTAGTCGTAATGGGGTAGGGTGCGGCAGTTCCCGATAATCCATTTCCGGGTCTTCCATCGGGGTCAAGGAAATACGAAGTCACACCGATTGAAAAATTGACATAACCTCCCGGAACCCAATCGTTGCCTGTCCCGTAAATTCCGGGTGTTGAACCGAAGTATTTGATAACGAGATATTCCGTAGGTTTCGTGCGTAAGCGGGCTTTAATGGTCGCACTACCCAATCCCGATGTGAAAATGGATTGGGGAGATTCCAAAGCCTCTAAGCGTTTCGCAGGTAATTGACCTAAATCTGCTACCTTCCATTCATACGCTTGCCTTCGCACAGACATAACTAATCATTGGTGGTATTGCTATCTAAACGATACCATCAAGATTCTAATTCGTCAAGAATGCCGTCACCATCGTCATCGGTGTCAAGGTAATCATCCACGCCGTCATTGTCGTGGTCAAATTGCCCTGTCATGGAATTACCATCGTTAGATTCAAACCAATCGGATAAACCATCGTTATCATCGTCTGTATCGGTAGCATCCCAAATGCCGTCATTATCGTGGTCATAGCGGTAATCCGACCATGCGCCTCCGACTTCATCAACATCAAATATGTTATCGTTGTCATCATCCGTGTCCACCGAATCATTTAGACCGTCATTGTCGTGGTCACGACTTGCATCCGACCCATTTTCATATATGTCGTTGCGATTGTCTATTCCATCGTTATCAATGTCGTAATCGTATCGGTCTTCAATGCCGTCATTGTCGTGGTCATAAATGTCTGTATTATCGTTTCCATCATTGACCTCTTCCGAATCATTGATACCATCACCATCGTCATCATCGTCTTCATTATCGTCAATGCCGTCATTATCGTGGTCGTTTGGAGTAGCGTCTTGACTATCGGGGATTCCATCGTTATCATCATCGTTGTCTAAATCATCGGGAATGCCGTCACCGTCATTGTCGTTGTCGCCCTGTAATTCTTGGTTGTCCAATTGCTGACCTTGTTGGTTATCACTTTGAGAACCTTGTTGGCCTTGCTGACCGTTCTGTGTTTGGCCTTGTTGCTGTTGATTTTGACCATTTTGATTGTTTCCGCCTTGATTTTGGCCTTCTTGTTGTCCTTGTTGTCCTCCTTGTTCCCCTCCTTGTTGTTGCTGACCTTGACCATTATCTTGTTGCTGACCCTGTTCGCCTTGTTGTCCTTGCTGTCCATTTTGACCTTGACCGCTTTGCTGACCTTGCTGACCTGATTGACCCTGTTGGCCTTGCTGTCCTTGTTGCCCCTGCTGTCCTTGTTGGCCTTGTTGTCCTTGACCTTGAGATTGTCCTTGTCCTTGTTGTTGGCCTTGACCCTGTCCTTGACCCTGTCCTTGACCCTGCCCTTGTCCTTGACCTT
>Ga0208766_1000023_pt1 | contig 84672 bp, 80 predicted proteins | sample ETN01SmetaG_3_FD_185792 | JGI IMG/M metagenome (GOLD analysis project Ga0208766, IMG submission 185792) | Marine microbial and viral communities from oxygen minimum zone, Eastern Pacific Ocean - ETNP2014F12-01SV263 (SPAdes) (version 2) | ecosystem: Environmental > Aquatic > Marine > Oceanic ... | reverse complement strand
TTAGTTATCTTTTGTCATGGTTGGCCTGAAAGTTGGTACAGCTATAGGCATCAATTACCTGCTGTTGCAAAAGCAGGCTTTAAAGCTGTTGCTTATGATGTAAGGGGTTATGGTGAATCAGACAAACCTCATGAAATCGAAGCGTACACAATGAGAAACATGACCAATGATGTGATAGGAATCATTGACGCTCTCGGCTATGACACCGCTATTACAATTGGGCATGACTGGGGCGGACCAATAGCGCTTAATACGGCAGCATTAAATGAAGACAGAATTACTGCTACAGGAACTCTTTCTGTTCCTTTTACGGGCAGAGGACCTATGCCCACTTTAGATTTATGGAAGGAAATATATAAAGATCGTTTTTTTTACCAGCTTTATTTTCAAAAAGAAGGTATAGCAGAAGAAGAGTTTGAATCTGATTTATCTAAAGCTTTATTTATAACTTATACGAATAGCGATGGTAGAGGCATGCAGAAGAATTTTGAAAAAGGTCAAAGCGGTTTAGTTCCTGAAAAAACTAAAGATTCAACTTTCTTAGAAGGAATGGAAGTATTTGAAGACTTCCCAGGTTGGTTTAGTAAAGAGGATTTAGAATACTTCGTTAGTCAATTTGAAATAAGCGGATTAAGAGGTCCTTTTAATAGATATAGAGCACAAAACATTGATTGGCATGAAATACCAGAGTTAGAAGGAAAAATATTAGAACAACCTGCCTTCTTTGTAACAGGCACTCTTGATCCAGTTAATTTCTTTGTTCCAAGCGACCAAACTTTAATAGATAGGATTGGACCAAACTACAAAGACTTATTATTCGCAGAAGAGCTAGAAGGTATAGGTCACTGGACCCAACAAGAGGCTCCCGAAGAAGTTAATAACTTTATTTTAAACTTCTTAAAGAAAGTATCTTAAATCATGATTTAGGCCCGAATCAATTATGAATAAAATAATAGCTTATTCTAAAGAAGAACAATCAGTTGCTGTTAATATCCTTTTATTAGCCTTTTCTGGTGATCCTTTCCAAAGATACTTAATGCCTGATCCTTCAATTTATTTTCGAAATTCAACTATATGGTTTAATAATGTGGCAAGCCAATCAATCTTGATAAAGGCACTATTAGGAACTGAAGATCGTTCTGGCGTTGCTCTTTGGTTCCCACCTAAACACGTTGTTCAATTTGAAGACATTGAAGGGACTTATAAGGATCTTCCGATTGCTTCCCAAAAAAGTATATTTCAGTACTTTGCGGAGTTTGAGAAGAATAAACCTAAGGAGGCTTGGTATTTAGAATATTTAGGAGTTGATCCCAGAAGCCACTCTTTAGGACTAGGCTCACTATTATTAAAAAGCTCTTTGGAGAAGATAGATGACCTTCATCAACCAGCTTATTTAGAATCCTCTAATCCTAGAAATATGTCTTTATATGAAAGGCATGGATTTAAGGCTGTAACAAAATTCCAGTTTGGAGATGGTCCCCTTATAAACACAATGTATAGAGAAGCTAGATAACCTTTAATCATTTATTGGCAGATTTAATCTCCCTACTGATGAATCTTAATTTGCTCTATTTAAGCCTGAGTCAATTATCCAGTGAATAAGTCTTCTGTGAGCCTTAGTAGGCTCATGAGAAGAAGATTTTTTCATTAGTTTCTCAATATCTCTTAGAGAGCTGTAAGCAGCTGCTGTAGCAAATTCATCATAATAATCTGCAGCTAAAATACCTATTAGCCTTCTAACGTAACTAGTTTGTAAATTTCTCCTAATTGAAGACACTTCAGAATTCATATCTTCTAAGAAGATTGCCTCAGTAAGGTCATCAATAACTTCATAGACACTGTAGTCATTACCATAAAGTTGTGTGTCAGTTATTCTTGAGAGTGTCCACGCACTTAAAATATGGTCTAAAACTTTATTTTGGATTCCGAGGATGATCTTATGCATTTGCGGATCTTCATGTTCACCTCTTAGATCAAACATTCTCCTTTCTAGCTGAACTTTAGATAGTAATGATGCGTTGATTGGGAAAGCTTCACTTGAGAATGCATGTTTTGATAAAACTGACATCGCTCTTCTTTGCTCTTCTGAAGGAGTAGGAGTATAAGGCTCTTTCCTGTTAGGGTCTTGTGGATTTGATCTTTCAACGTAAACCCCTCCAATATATCTAGAAACTACCTCTAGAGCTCTTTGATGTTCTCTAAGTATAATTTTATGAGCGTTTCTATACTCTTCCCAACTTTTAGCTTTATTAGAAAATTTATTAGGTAATTCCTTTTGAGCATGATTCACTAACTCAATCCTTTGAGCGGAGTAGGTTATTGGATCATTAGTAAGATCATTGATCATTGCTCTAGGGTCTATTCCGTATCCAGCAGACCTCATGTCCTCAGAATCATTAGCAAACATATGCTCGGGTTTATTTGATTCACTGAGAATACTTCTTCTTTCTTCCTTAGTTAAATTTGGCGTATAGCCAAACTTTATAGCCCACTTATCGTAGGGACCAGGAACTATGTCGTAATAATCACCTTGTTCGTACCCTAATGGAGCAAGGTTTATTGCAGGATATTCCATCACTGAAGAAGTAACACCAACCTTGCTGGTTATCTCAGGTTTATGAACATCCTCAATATTATGAAGAAAGCTACCTTTGAAATTATGGTTAAGACCTAGAGTGTGTCCAACCTCATGTAATGTTAGTCTTATAATGCTTTGTTCTATTATTTTAGGGTCATTAATATTTAAAGAATCAGCGAACATCATGCCTTCTTGGATCATGCTAGCTGAAAAGCATTCATTTCCTATTTGTGAACCGTTAAAGATACCGTCTACGTTAAGTCTATTGGTTAAGTAAACCCATTCCAGCATAATATCTGCTCCAATAATTTCACCTGTTCTAGGGTTGGTGAAGCTTGGTCCATATCCTCCAAAAGGGGGGTTCGGAGATGAAGTCCATCTCAGGACGTTATATCTTATATCCCCCGCATCCCAAGAAGCATCATCCGGCTGAACTTTAACTTGAATAGCATTCTTAAAGCCTGCTTCTTCAAAAGCAATATTCCAAGCCAAAACACCTTCTTTTATATAATCTCTCAGTTCTAGAGGCGTGGTATTTTCTATCCAAAAAACAATGGGTTTGATTGGTTCAGATAATTCTTTATCCTGGTCTTTCTTCTGAAGGTCCCATTTACCGATTAAATCCATGTAAGGAGTTACATCTTTTGAAGAAAGGTTAGTCACTCTGTCTGAGAAATAACCTATCGATTGATCTTCTATTCGTGGTTCAAAATTATTATCAGGCATTTCTATAAAACTGTACCTAACCTGAATACTTACATTCCTTGGATCAGCTACATCTTCTCCATCGTATTTATATGAAGGAGCGCTTTCAATAACATGCTCAACTTCAAAATCAGTATTTTTCTCATAGTTGTAAACATTTAAAACCCTTGATTTAGTTGGACTAACTTGACCCCAATTAAATCTAGAAGACTGAAAGTCACCTTCGGGCGTAATAGGCTTAATAATAGTTAAATCTTCTGAAAGCAGGAGGCTTGTAATGTTAACTAAAAATTCATCCTCACCTTCGTTTTTACCAGAAACAGGAAGGACTTTGAAAGTAGAGTCAGAGATATTAGTACCTTTAGATTTTGCTAAAGGAGTCCCTTCATCAAAAGCGAAACTTGTTAAGACCCTAATAAATCTTAAGTTCTCTGTGTCTTTTTCAATTTTAAAAACACCGTTGTCTAAATAACTCCCCTTATTTTTTCTTGCAGCAACTACACCATTTATTACATGAGAGAAGAAAATAAACTCTTTATCGAGTTGATCTTTTTTAATTTTTAGGTAGATGTCGTTTGTTTTAGGATCTCTAAAGCTATCAAAAAAACCATTAAGCTCCTCAAATTCCTCAACCATTTCTTCTATATAAATTTCTTTTTCCTCTTCCTTTTCTGCATCTAAAGATTCTTCTTCTGCAAAGAGGTATGGATTTAACAGGAGTGATAATATTAATAGGTTCTTGTTGGAAATTGCTTTTAATAAGTTCATATCGATAACATTCTAATTAATGTAGTTCCTCATAAATTCTTTATATAATAGAATTTAGGGTGCGATACTATATCAGATTGTGATTATTTATTAATGGGATTTCATTATGTATGACTTACTTATAAAGAATGGCCTTGTTTATGATGGAAAAGGCGGCGAACCTACTGGAGTATTAAACGGAAAACTAATTAGGAATCTTCATTAAGTGAGTTCTCATATTCTTGATCTTCATGGCGCAAGACACCATGAAGTAGATTTGAAAGTTGAAAACTTTATATACCTAAACCAAGAAGAAATGCCTCTTACTATAATTTGTGGAAATAGTACTAAGATGATTGGAATTGTCAAAGAGGTGCTTGAGAGGTCATGTTCTGATTTTAGAGAAGGTGATGGAAGCGAGTACGGCCAAATAAAAGTATTTAAAATTTAGAAATTTAAACTACTAATGAATATTGAGCAGGTTGGACCAGTTGGAGCAGTAATAACAGGAATAGACTTAAAGGTTTCTGAAGAAATATCTATTAATGAAATTAAAGAAGCTTTCTTAAAGTATTCAGTTTTAATTTTTAAAAATCAAAAACTAGACCCAGCAGATTTAAGAAATGTGTCATTAATTTGGGGAGAACCTTTAATCCATCCTGTATTTAAAGGAATTGAAAATTATCCTGAAATTATACAAATACAAAATTTAGGAGAGAAATATCACACAAACGCGCATTGGCACTCTGATGTAACTTTTGAAGAAGAACCTCCAGACGCAACTTTGCTATATTCTTTAGAAATTCCAGATGAAGGTGGAGACACACTATTCGCTGATCAATATCTTGCTTATGAAGAGCTGCCTGAAGTTTTGAAAGAAGAATTAAAAGAAACAGTAGCTATACACAGTAATCTAGGAGTATTAATGCTAGCAGGAGGAGATATTAATAATTTAAGTGAAGTGGAGCATCCTGTCTTTAGGAATCATCCAGAAACAAGAAAAAAATCTCTTTTCGTTACCGAAGCTTTTGTAAAGGAATTAAAAGAAGCAGATCCTAAATATTCTGAAGAGACTTTAAGTAGACTTTATAAGCATTCTTCAAAGAATGACTATGTATATAGACATAAATGGACTAAAGGAGATCTCGTAGTATGGGATAATAGGTGTGTTCTTCATTATGCAGAACACGGATACGGGAATAAAAAAAGAACTATGCATAGAATAACAACCTCTGGGAGTAAACCATTTTGAGTGGAAGAACTACTATAAAGAATTGCAAGATTGTTAATGAAGGAGAAGTAATTGAATCTGATCTTTTATTAGAAGATGGGAGGATATCAAAGATTAATTCAACCATAGAAGCGCAGGGCAATGTAATAGATGCAGAAGGTTTATATCTTTTGCCTGGTGTAATAGATGACCAAGTGCACTTCAGAGAACCAGGACTTACAGATAAGGGAAGTATAAAAACAGAATCTCTGTCTGCTATTGCCGGAGGCACCACTAGTTTCATGGATATGCCGAATGTTATACCTCCGACACTTACTAATGACTTATGGAAGCAAAAGGTTCAAATAGCAGAAAAATATGCTTCTGCTAACTATTCCTTTTACATGGGGTCAAGCAATACCAATATTGAAGAAATAAAATCAATTGATAGCAGCCTGGTCTGCGGATTAAAAGTATTTATGGGATCTTCCACAGGAAACTTATTAGTAGACAACGAAGACAGCCTAAACACAATTTTTAAAGAATCCCCAGTGTTAATCGCCACTCATTGCGAAGACACACCTATAATCAAAGAATTAGAAAAAAGTTATTTTGAAAAATATGGAGAGAATATTCCAGTAGATTTACATGCAGAAATTAGATCTAGAGGATCTTGTTTGAAGTCTTCAAAAAAAGCTGTTGATCTAGCCACAGAACATAATGCTAAGCTACATATTCTTCATATTTCAACTGAAGAAGAGCTTTCTTTATTTTCTAACCAAAAAATTGAAGAAAAATTAATTACAGCAGAGGTTTGCGTACCACATTTATATTTTTCAAGAGAAGATTATCCAAAAAAAGGATCGTTAATTAAATGCAATCCCTCTATAAAAGAAAAAGGAGATCAGGTTGCCTTAAGGAGGGCACTTAAAGAAGGTTATATAGATTTTGTAGCCACAGATCATGCACCACACAGTTTAGATGGAAAATCTAATCCATATATGGAATGTCCTTCTGGCATGCCAAGCATTCAACACACATTGCTGGTCATGCTTGAACTAGTTAATCAGGGTGAATTAGATTTAGAGGATATCCCCACTTATACTTCTCATAATGTCTCTTCAAGATTTCAGATAAGGGAAAGAGGGTTTATTAGGGAGAATTACTGGGCTGATTTGGTCTTAGTAGATTTAGATTCAGAACAAAACATTTCAAAAGAGAATATAAGTTATTTCTGTGGCTGGTCACCTTTTGAAGGAGATACATTTCACTCTAAAGTAATTAGCACTTTTGTAAATGGAAAACTTGTCTACAATGAAGGGAGAATATTAGAATCTAATCAAGGCATGCAATTAGAGTTCAGTAGATAAAATGTCTCAAGAAATAAAAGTACACGAAAAGAATAATAATTTTAATTGGTCCGTTCCTTCTGGGCCGTACGAGTTTTTAAATGACGACCAAGTTAAGTTTTTTGATAAGTACGGATATGTATTAATTGAAGATGCCTTTAATTCAGAAGAAATATTTAAAGTACTTGAAAAGATAGACCCTTATGAACATAACGTTACAGAAGCTTTAAGGGGGCTAGATGGTGGTAAATTCTTTATTTCTAGAGCAGAAGAGATTACTTTTACTACACATTTAGTAACCCAATCTGAAGAGTTAAAAGAGTTTAGTAAACACAATGTCTTTGCAGGGATATGTAAAGACCTGATTGGAAATAATGTAAGGTTGTACTGGGATCAAGCAGTTTATAAAAAACCTGGAACAAAGGATGAGTTTCCTTGGCATCAAGATAATGGTTATACCTTCATTGAACCTCAAGCTTATTTAACATGTTGGGTTGCTTTGACTGATGCGGATGAATCTAATGGTTGTCCTTGTGTAATACCTGGATTACACAAAAAAGGAACCTTACATCATAAAACCACAGATCTTGGTTATGAAATACCCCTTGACCCTTCAACGTCAATTTCTTTGCCTGTGAAAGCAGGAAGTATAGCGGTCTTTTCTTCTTTAACACCTCACAGAACAGGTCCAAATCTTTCTAACAATATTAGAAAAGCTTATATTCTTCAGTACGCTCCAGAAGGGTCTAGAAGATTGATCTCCCACTCTCTTACTGAAGAGGTAAATGAGGAGTCACGTCAATACTTTATACTTAAAGATGGATCTAGAGTTTAGTCTTCTAGAAATCCATTTAGTCTTTCATAAGCTGTAATAAAGTCTTCCTTAAACTCTTGTACAACATCGCTTGCAGAAATACTTGCGTTCATAAGACCTACACCTTGACCAACCCAATAAGTAGAAAGGTCTCTAGCACCATCGTGACCACCTTCGGCTAATTTATTTACTTTTTGCAGGGCAGGCTCTGCAACCATCGGCTGTAAGGGCATTGGCAATGGGTCGGGAGCTTTATCAGATTCCCAAGCATCGGTCCAAGGCGAAATTAATTGTCTTGAATGTTTACCAGTTCTGCTTCTAGATCTAACAGTTTGGCTTGAATTAGCTGCAACCATTTTTTCTTTTATTATAGATGGAACTTCGGACTCGACTGTAGTTAACCATACCGAACCACACCAGGCTCCTGAAGCTCCCATGGTCATAGCTGCTGCCATTTGTTTACCTGTAACAATACCTCCGGCTGCTAATATAGGAACATCACCATGAGGCTGTATAGCTTCATAAACTTCAGGAATAAGGACCATAGTAGATACGCTTCCACAATGACCTCCAGCTTCAGTTCCAGAAACCACTAAAATATCTACTCCTGCTTTAACTTGGTTGATTGCATGTTGAGCTGTTCCAAGTAGCGCTGCCACTTTAACATCATTTTCTTTTCCCATTTCTAACATCCAATCTGGCGGAACTCCTAATGCATTAGCAATTAATTTTATAGGGTGACTAAAAGCTACATCTAATAAGGCTTTCGCACCATCAGGTTTAGTATTTTGAGCAAAGCTAGATCCAGCTGTATCTATGTTTCTTAATTCAGGAGAAGGTATATCATGATTTTCTAAGACATCTGCTCTAAAGTCTGCATATTCTTGAGGGATCATATCTTTTAATTTTTCAGCATCAAACTTCTCACTTTGGTCAACCATCTTATTGGGAATAAGAACGTCAACTCCGTATGGCTTTCCATCGATGTGTTCATCTATCCATTTTAATTCTTGTTCTAATACTTCAGGCGACATTCCTACAGCACCTAGTACTCCGCATCCACCAGCTTTTGACACTGCCACTACAACGTCTCTGCAGTGAGTAAAAGCTACCAGAGGAAACTCTATATCTAGTAATTCACATATTGTTGAATTCATCTTCTATACCTTTTTGTTAAATTTTTAATAAATTGATTGTAAGTAATTAGCTAAAATAATCTGGCCAACTACAGCCACAGCTATAATTACAGCAAACATAGCCATGTATCTATAGGTCTTTTTATCTTCTTCCATTTAATTACTCCCTTTAAAAAGGTTATTATTCTTCATTAGTATATGGAAGGTCAAAGAAAATTATCCAAAAATGCTTGGAAGTGGGCTTTTTATGATTGGGCTAACTCAGGGTTTGCAACTACAGTTATGGCTGGTTTTTTCCCTATCTTTTTTAAATCCTTCTGGGCAGGTGACTTAGAAGCTGCTGAAAGTACGTTTGTCATAGGTTCTGTAAATTCTTTAATTGGCTTATTGATAGCTATAAGCGCGCCAATATTAGGAGCCATCGCGGATGTCGGTAAAACCAAAAAGAAATTTTTATTCATTTTTGCTGCACTTGGCATAGCAGCCACTGGATATTTATTCTTTATACCAGAAAGCTCATGGAAATTAGCCGTCGTATTTTATGGCTTAGGTGTTATAGGCTTCTCAGGAGGAAATATTTTTTACGATTCTTTGATAGTTTCAGTTTCTTCTCCTAATGAAAGAAATAGAACTTCTTCACTTGGGTTTTCATTAGGATACTTAGGAGGAGGTCTTTTATTTCTTCTTAACGTAGCTATGTATTTATACCCTCAATGGTTTGGACTTTCCGGCCCAGCTGATGCGGTACTTTGGTCATTCTTGAGCGTGGCAATTTGGTGGTTTATATTCTCGATGCCTTTACTCTTATATGTGAAAGAGTCAAATGACCTTGTAGAGCAAGAAAATAATAATATTGTTACTAAGGCATTCACCAATCTATTAAACACTGCCAAATCTGTAAGAAATTATAAAAAAGTAGTAATTTTCTTATTAGCCTACTTCTTATATATGGATGGCGTTGACACAATCATAAGGATGGCTACATCCTATGGCTCAGATATTGGATTATCGGCTTCCTCGATGATAAGCGCTCTTTTGTTAACCCAGTTCATTGGTTTCCCAGCCACTCTAGTATTTGGTTTTTACGCTGATAAGTTTGGCCATAAAGAGTCTCTTACCTTTGCAATTATTGTGTATATAGGAGTGGTTTTATTTAGTTCCCAAATGGATACGGCTACTGAATTTTTTATAGTTGCTGGAATTATAGGTCTTGTTCAGGGAGGGGTTCAGGCGATTAGTAGGTCTTATTTTAGTAACCTAATCCCTCAAGACAAAGCAGCAGAGTTTTTTGGCTTTTATAATTTTATAGGTAAATCTTCAGTATTCTTAGGCCCGTTTATGGTTTCAGGAATAGCTTTATTAACAGGAAGTCCAAGTATAGGGATATTGAGTTTATTAATTTTATTTATACCTGGCTTAATTCTTCTTTGGAAAATCCCTGATAACTAAAATAAATTCCTAGCAACTAACGCTTTTTTTAAAACAGTTGGTTTGTCCGTCATCAAACCATCTACTCCTAAATCTATTAATCTATACATTTCTTCAGTTTCATCGATAGTCCATACATGGACTAATTTATTAAGATCATGAACTTTCTTAATAAATCTTCTTGTAACAATCGGTATTCCGAATTGAGATACTGGTACTTGAGCACAAGAACCTGGAGATGCTTTAAAGTTTAAGCCATAAGAGCTTAATAACAACCTAACAACTTCTGCTTGACCCATAGAAGAACATAAATCTGAACCAGTTAAATATCTTATGCGATTTAATCTATTTGTAGAAAAAGCAGCTAGACAAACCCTGTTTAAAGCATGATGATTTTTAACTATCCTAATTGTCTCTTCTACAGCAGAATCTACTTTTATATCTATGTTAAATCTAAGGTTTGGAAAAGAAGAAAGAGTCTCTTCAAGAGAGGGTATTCTTCCTCCGAGAATCAGATCAACTTCTTTAATTTCTTTAAAAGTTAAGTCACTTACTCTTTTGTTAAGACCAGCTACTCTCTTTAGGTCGCTGTCATGAAAAATAACAACTTTACCATCAGAAGTTGATTGAACGTCTGTTTCCATAAAAACAAAACCCAAGTCGGAAGAATATTGGAATGCTTCTAATGTGTTTTCTGTCTTTTCTTCATCCCCACCGCGATGAACGAAGCCATAAAAACTGTAACCTTTAAAAAATGGATGCATCTTAAGAAGTAAAATAACACTATCTCAAGTGTTTTCAATTGGTTATTCTTATTTGTTATGGAATGGTTATTACCAACTATTATTATTTTATTTGTAGCTTTATACCTGCCTTACTTATACAAGACTTTCAGATTAAAGAAGATAAGCGTATCTCACGTTCCTGAAGAGGGTGATTGGGCTAAATTATCAGATGGTAATATTTTTTATAGATGGTTCCTTCCTGACAAAGAGCATTCTAATGGAGAAACAATTGTGCTTGTGCACGGTTTCTCTACCCCTAGTTTTGTTTGGGGAGGCTTAATTAACACCTTCTGTAATTCTGGATTCAAAGTACTTGTTTATGACCATTTTGGTAGAGGTTTTTCTGAAAGACCTCGTATTAATTACGATAAAGAACTTTATATAAGGTCCTTGAAAGAGTTAATGGATGATCAAGACATAAAGGGTAAAGTTCATCTAGTAGGCTACTCAATGGGCGGGCCTATAGTTGGATATTTTGCAGATAAATACCCGGACCAGACTAAATCCATATCATTAATTGCTCCAGCAGGTTTTCAACAAGCCATGTCTGGAGTTAATAGCTGGACTATTAAGCCAATAATAGGGGAGTGGTTTTGGCATGTTTTTAATAATAGAATCTATGGCGTAGGTAGAATGTCAGAGACTTCGTATAGTGATGATCCTTTGTCAATTAATGAAGAGGAATTCTTAGAGAATTTTAATAAACAACTTGTATTTAAAGGTTTTACAGAGTCGCTACTTTCGACAGTAAGACATTTTAATTTATTGGATTGCAGAAGGATGTATAAAAACGTAGGCAATTTAAATATCCCTACTTTTGTAGCTTGGGGAAAGGCGGATGGAGTTGTTCCTCATAGCTCTAGTAAAAATCTAAAAGAATGTATACCTCATTCTGAATTACTCACGATAGAAGAAGGTACTCATGATATTACTTATAGACAACCTACTGAGGTTGGAGAATCTATTAATAACTTTCTTCTAAATAAGACTTAATGGATTTTAGAGACATCAGCCCTTATCCTGACCAGGAGGTAAATGCGCAGATTAAGAAACTGATAAATAATAAGCTTTTCTTTCAACAATTAGCTAAATTTCTATTCCCCATTTCTTCAAAATTATTGCCTGGATTTTTTGAAATATTTATTAGGGGTAAATTCAAAACTTCTTTTCAGTTTGCTGATACAGTCAAAGAGTTTCAATCTAGTTTAGCGCCGTACGTAAAAAAGATGATAGACAAGACTACGGATGGATTTACCTTTTCTGGAGAAGAAAACCTTTCTTCCGATGCCTCTATTTATATCGGAAACCATAGAGACATTGCTTTGGATGCAGCTTTCTTAAATTATCTTCTTTATGAGCAAAAAAAGGAAACTCTAAGAATAGCGATTGGAGATAACCTCCTTGATGGAAGTTTTGCAGAAATCTTGATGAGATTAAATAAAAGTTTCGTGGTTCATAGGGACATCCACGGAATTAAAGAGACTCTAAAAAGGTTAACGAAACTATCTACATATATAGACCATTCATTATTTAATGACAATGAGAGCATCTGGATTGCGCAGAAGGAAGGAAGAGCAAATGATGGTAATGATTTTAGTGATGTAGCTGTCCTCAAGATGCTTTATCTTTGTAAAAGGAAAGAATTGAGTTTCTGTGAATGGATTAAAAAAATAAACTTCATACCTGTTTCTATATCCTACGAATACGATCCTCTTGATGTAACTAAAGCAAGAGGGTGGGACCATCATGAAGAAATGTCACTGGAAGAAATTAATGAAAGTGTTTTACAAGAACTTGCTACAGGTTTGTTTAGAGATAAAGGAAGAGTGCACTTACATATTTGTGACCCTATTGAATATGATGGTGATGATATTGAAGAGCTTTCTCGTTTAATCGAACAGGAAATATTGGCAAATTATAAGATTTGGCCCACTTCTCACATAGCAGCAAAAGCATTATCTAATACAGACCCTTCCATAGATTTTTTTGATGAAAATAAGATTAAATTACTTCAGGAGTCCGAATTCCTTAATCGGTTTAATGGTTTAGAAGAAAACGTAAGGAAAGAATGTTTAGAGACATATGTCAGACCAATGATTAATGGTAAAAAGGCCAGAGGAGATCTCTGACCTTTTAAGAAAGCATCTTAAATGGGGTCAAAGAGTGCTTTCTTCCAAAAGGGGAGTTAAGCTCTTTTACATAGAGAGGGTAATAGCAATGACGTCATCATCTTCTGCTAAATCATCATCATAGTCTATATCGTTCCAAGACAAAGAGACCGTTAATCCTGCAAGATCCATCGGTAGGTCATAACTTAAAATAGTGTATTTACCTATTTCATCATAGTCTCCATAAGTGAGACCTACACCTGATTCTCCTAGGGCTACTGAGAACTCTACATTATCCGGAGCATCATCTTGGCCGGCAGAATAAGTTACTCCAAAGAAACTATAGCCAAGACCAAGATAAATTTCTTCCGCATCATAATCAGCACCGGGAAAGTCATATAACAAGTAACCAATATCATAGCTTAGACCGCCTTCAGTTTCTCCTGCATAACCAAGGTAATAATCTAATTCCATTGTTGCATCATCACCATATTCAACATTTGATCCCCAGACACCAAAATAAGCACCACTTTCACCAGATATATCAAAACCACCTGATACAGCTGCTTGGCCATCTGATTGTGTCATACCTCTCCACATGTATTCACTAGAGAGAGCAACATTGCTTTCAAATTCTGCTGCTTGAAGTGTTATAAAACTTGAAAGAAAGGCAATAATCCCAATTTTAATTACGTTATTCATTTAAACTCCTTAAAAAATTAATAAATATATATTTATATATGCAATTTTAATGCCAATTAATTAACACTAGATTTGGTAAAAAATGCACAGAAGTAGTGCAACCCTACAAATTCCTTCTCAAATTTAAACTCTAACTATGTCTATCTATCTACATATCGTGTAATATTTCGCCCCTTTAAAGTATCAAACATTGGGAGACAAGATGGAAATTTCAAATAAAGTCGCACTTATAACCGGGGGAGCTTCTGGCTTAGGTTTATCTACAGCCAAAACTCTTGTTGAATCAGGAGCTAACGTTATGCTTCTTGATCTAAATGAAGATAACGCGAAAGCGGCAGTTGAAGACTTAGGAGATAAATCAACTTATGTAATAGCAAACGTTACTGATGAAGAGTCAGTACAAAACGCTATAAATGAAACTCTTAAAAAGTTTGGCGGTATAAATATAGTTGTTAATTGTGCTGGTATCGGCAGTGCGAGTAAAACTGTTGGACGTGATGGAGCTCATCCTCTAGATTATTTTAAAACAGTTGTTGATATAAATTTAAACGGTACATTTAATGTTCTTAGGTTGGCTGCAGTTGAGATGGGTAATAATGAACCAAATTCTGATGGGGAATGTGGTGTTATTATTAATACAGCTTCAGTGGCAGCTTACGACGGTCAAATAGGACAAGCTGCTTATAGCGCCAGCAAAGGAGGCGTGGTGGGTATGACTCTTCCTATCGCTAGAGATTTAGCCAGAATGGGAATTAGAATTAATACAATTGCCCCAGGAATATTTGATACTCCTCTTATGGCAATGGCACCTGATACAGTAAGAAACCCATTAATAGAAATGACGCAGTTTCCTAAGAGACTAGGTATACCTGCTGAATACGCTGCATTAACTAAGCATATTATTGAAAACGCATTCCTTAATGGAGAAACGATTAGGCTAGACGGCGCTATAAGAATGCAACCAAAGTAAATGGAATTCTTAACTGACTACGGAATTTTTCTCTTAAAAGTTATTACTATAGCTTTAGCTATAACAATACCTTTGTTGGTCATTATAGGTTCTTCTAAATCTAAAACTCCTTCGAAAGGAAGTTTAGTAGTTAAGAATCTATCTAAGAAATATGAAGATATGGGAACTGCTATAAGGAGTTCCCAGTTAAACTCTAAAGAGCTTAAAAAATACAATAAAGAGATACAAAAGAAAAAGAAGGCGGACGATAAAAAACCATCTAAAGAAGATTCTGTTTATGTCTTAAATTTCAATGGAGATATTCAAGCTTCAGAAGTAACTAAGTTAAAACATGAGATAAATGCCATTTTACTTTCTGACACTAAGTGTAAAGAAGTTGTCATCAAAGTAGAGAGTGGAGGGGGTTCTGCATATGCGTATGGTCTTTGTGCTGCTGAGTTAAAACGATTAGTTGATAATAAAATTAAATTAACAGTTTGTATTGATAAAGTAGCTGCAAGTGGAGGCTATTTAATGTCTTGTGTAGCTTCAAAAATTATAGCGGCACCTTGGGCTATAGTTGGATCTATAGGTGTTATAGCTCAACTTCCTAATTTTCATCGTCTTTTAAAAAAGAATTCAATAGACTTTGAAATGCATACAGCCGGAGAGTTTAAAAGAACCCTAACTACTTTAGGTGAGAACACTGAAGACGGAAGGAAGAAATTTAAATCGGAACTAGAAGACTTACATTTAATTTTTAAAGACTTTGTTAAAGAGCAGAGACCTCAAGTAGATACAAAAGTAGTTGCTACAGGTGAAGTATGGCAAGGTGAAAAAGCAATAGAAGTAGGTTTGATAGACGCCTTAGGAACTTCTGATGATTACTTAGTGGGACTTTCTAAGAAATTAAAACTGTTTGAAATAGACTATGTTGAGAAAAAAAATCTAACTGAAAGGTTCGCGTTTTCTGCTCAATTATTAATAGAAAAATCAATTTTAAAATTCTATGACATTGTTAATAGGGATAGATTTATATCATGACTACTTATCAAGCACTCGAATCAGTAAAAACTGAAGAAGGTAATATTCTTTCTGTGGTAGAAAAGAATATAGATGAATTACCAGATGGTGACCTTCTTATTAAAGTTAGTTATTCTTCTTTAAATTATAAAGACGCAATGTCTGCTTCCGGAATGCCAGGTGTGACAAGAAATTATCCTCATACCCCAGGAATTGATGCAGTTGGCGAGGTTGATACATCATCTAATAATAATTTTAAAGAAGGGGATAAGGTTATAGTCACTGGTTACGACCTAGGGATGAACACAGCTGGAGGTTTTGGGCAATACATTAGAGTTCCTGCCGAATGGGCAACGCTTTTACCGAATGGTCTTTCAGAGAATGAATCAATGTCTCTTGGAACGGCTGGATTAACTGCAGGACTTTCGGTGCATGCATTAGAAACTTATAGGGGCAATCAAGGTTTTGAAGGAACTAAGTCGATTGTAACAGGAGCAACGGGAGGCGTTGGTTCAATTGCTTTAATGCTTCTTTCCAAATTAAATTCTGAAGTTACAGCCGTAACTGGAAAGAAAGAACAAACTGAATTCTTAACTGGGTTAGGAGCTTCAGAAATTATATTAAGAGAAGATTTACAGGAAGTTGCCAGAAAGCCTATAGGAAAAAGTATTTGGGATTTAGGAGTAGATGTTGTAAGTGGAGATGTACTAACTATGCTTCTAACTTCTCTAACTCCTGGTGGGGCTGTTGCTTGCAGTGGTTTAGTTGGAGGTCCGTCTTTTGAGAGTTCAATTTTTCCTTTTATCCTAAGGGGCAATGCTTTGCTTGGAATAGATTCAGTTGAAATTCCTTTAGACCAGAAGTCTCAAATATGGGATAGATTCAGTTCTGATTGGAAACTAGATTTAACTGGCCTTACAAAAGAGGTTTCTTTAGATGGTTTAGAAAAAGAAGTACAAACCATACTACAAGGAGGTCAAGTGGGTAGGATTGTTGTCAATTTAACTTAGGAGGACAAAATGGAAGAACATTCAGAACAAGAAAAAGAAATTATGAGAGAGCAAGATAGCAAGTTAGATGCTTTTGCTGCGGTAGGAATAATTCTGACTTTGACAGCTATGGCGGTCTTTTGGGTATCAAATCAATAATATAAGGATGACATATGGACGTTGTTAATTTTTTAAAAGATAAAACTAGAGTACCTGTAATCGGAGCGCCTTTGTTTACAGTCTCTTATCCGGAGCTTGTATTAGCTCAGTGCAAAGCAGGAGTAGTAGGTTCGTTTCCTGCATTGAATGCAAGACCGGAAGAAAAACTTTCTGAATGGCTTACGATGATGAAAAAGGAATTGGAAGAATACAGAACAGATAACCCAGATGCAGTTATTGCTCCTTTTGCCGTAAACCAAATTTGCCATCATTCGAACAATAGACTTGAGCATGATATGGAAATGTGTGTTGAACATGAAGTTCCTATAGTCATTACTAGCTTACGAGCTCCAAAATTTGTAGTAGATGCTGTGCACAGCTATGGCGGTGCCGTTATGCACGATGTAATTAATATTCGACATGCCAAAAAAGCAATTGATGAAGGTGCAGATGGTCTTATTTTAGTATGTGCGGGAGCAGGCGGTCATGCTGGAGCACTAAGCCCTTTCGCTCTTGTTAGAGAAGTTAGAGAATTTTTTGATGGACCAGTAGCTTTATCAGGAAGTATTTCTCATGGTGCTTCGGTTCTATCTGCCCAAGCTATGGGTGCGGACTTTGCCTATATAGGCACTAGATTTATCGCTACCCAAGAAGCTAACGCCTCGCAAGGATATAAAGATATGATTGTTGAGAGCTCGGCTAAAGACATAATGTATTCTCCAACCTTTACGGGAGTCCATGGAAACTATTTAAGACCTAGTGTTGTAAATGCAGGCCTTGATCCTGAAGACCTTCCTTATGCAGACAAAAATGATATGAATTTTGGCAGTTCTGGAAAGGACATGGATAAGTCTATAGCGCAAGGTGATAATCAAAAGAAAGCCTGGAAAGATATTTGGGGATCAGGACAAGGCATAGGAAATCTTCATGAAGTTCCAACTGTAATGGAAGCAGTAGATGCTTTAGTTAAAGAATATGAAGAAGCTAAGAGTGCTTTAAGTAGTAAATCGGCTTAATTAGTCTCCTGTAAACTCTGGATCTCTTTTTTCAAAAAAAGAAAGCACAGCTTCTTTCCTATCTTTTGTTTCGTGAGTCAAAAGAGTCTGATCGTAATCCATGTGCATAGTTGCATCGTCTGTTGCGTAAACCAATTCATTAACACTATTTTTTATCATTTGAGCTGCCATAGGAGGTTTAGAGGCATATAATTCTGCCATTCTTCTAGCAGCGCTCATCAACTCATCCTTGGGATGCACTTCATCATAAAAACCCCACGATAGAAGTGTCTCAGAATTTTCATTTTCTCCACCTATAACCATTTTCTTAGCCTTGGCTGGACCTATTAACCTTACTGCTAAAGGAAGTCCAAACCAATTTAAGTTAATTCCTAAATTAATTTCTGGATAACCTAATATGGCTTTGTCTGAAGCAATTCTAAAGTCACAAGCAGAAGCTATACAGGCTGCACCTCCTAGGCAATAACCATCTATCGCGGCTATGGTTATTTGATTTACTTCAAAGAACGAATAAATTGCAGGCTTACCGAAGTTATTTCTCCATGCCTCTAACTTTGAAACTGGTTTTTGTTTTTCTTTTAAGTCTGCTCCTGCAGAAAAGTGATCTCCTTTGCCTGCATAGATTACAACTCTAGATTCAAGATCTTCATTTAAGCCTAAGTTAACTTCAGTGATCTCTTTTAGAACATCTGTACTAAGAGCATTCATAGCTTCTTCTCTGTCCAGATAGACCCAACAAATGTGACCCTCTTTTTTTACTTCAATATATTTCATTTTAATTCTGCTAAATATTTCTCAGCATCTAGGGCAGCCATGCATCCAGATCCAGCAGATGTTATAGCTTGCCTATAAATATGATCTGAAACATCTCCTGCAGCGAATACACCAGGAACACTGGTAGCAGTAGAATTTCCATCAAGGCCGGAATGGATTTTTATATACCCATTGTTCATATCAAGTTGCCCAGAGAATAGATCAGTGTTTGGTTTATGCCCTATGGCTATAAATAAACCTGACAGTTCAAGGTCTTGTTCTTCAGAACTCTTGGTGCTCTTAACTTTAATCCCTTGAACAGTATTTTCGTCTCCCAATACTTCAGCTAATTTATGATCCCAAAGAATATTTACATTGCCATCTTTTTCTTTCTTTAAAATCCTATCTTGCAAGATTTTCTCTGCCCTTAGTTCGTCTCTTCGATGAACCAGAGTAACTGAAGAGCAAAGGTTGGATAGGTAAAGAGCTTCTTCTACAGCAGTATTTCCTCCTCCTATAACAGCCACATCTTTATCTTTATAGAAAAAACCATCGCATGTAGCGCAAGCACTTACACCTTTTCCTAGATAGGACTGCTCACTTGGCAAACCAAGATATTGTGCAGAAGCTCCGGTTGCAATAATGAGCGATTCGCATTCATATAGGTTCACGTTGCCCGTTAAATGCATTGGTTTAGAACTCAAATTTGCTTCTTCTATATGATCAAATATAACCTCAACATTCAAGGTTTCAACGTGCTTAAGCATTCTATCCATTAACTCTGGACCTTGAAGACCGTCACTATCTCCAGGCCAATTTTCTACATCAGTTGTTGTTGTAAGTTGTCCTCCTTGCTCCATCCCAGTTATTAAACAAGGATCTAAACCTGCTCTAGCAGCATAAACTGCAGCAGTATATCCAGCTGGGCCTGTACCCAAGATAACTAATTTTCTTTTTTGAACTTCCATATTTGACAATTATAGCTTGGACTATGTAATTTAGGCATTCTAGATTAGAACATCTTTGAATTTATCTATACAATAAGTAAAACTTATAGTTCTTAGTGGTTAAAAAATCTCAAGCAACCAAGAAACCAGTTAATCAGGCGGTTTCCGCGTCTCGCATACGTTTAAATAAACTAATATTAGACTCTTGGTTAATTATCCAAGGTTTTTTAGGTGTTTTCGTATTACTAGCTCTATCAACCTTTTCTACTAAAGATATAGGTTGGAATTCTCAGATATTTACTAGTAGCTCGTCAAATGAATATCAAGTAACTAATGCCGTTGGTAATTGGGGTGCTTACGTAAGTGATTTCTTATTAACTTTTCTTGGGTATATGTCTTATGTTGTAGTTTATTGGTTGTTGTGGCCTCTAATTAGACATTTCTTTATATCTAAGAATAGAGTTCCTTTTTCAGATATTTATACCGGTTTATTAGGTATTAAAATATTCGGATGGGTTTTAGTTGTTTTAGCTGGCTGTACACTTTTTTCTTTAGTACTTGAACCAGGCATCAGCTTTCTTCCCGAAGAAGGCGGAGGATTAATTGGCGCAAAATTATCTTCTATTTTTATAACTCCACTGAGTTTTGTAGGAAGCTTATTATTATTTATCGCTTTATTATTACTTGGTTTAACACTTTCATTAGAGGTTTCATGGGCGGCTCTAATAACTAAGACACAACAAGTACTAATTGATTCTGGATCAACCTTTGGAGAACGTGTTTCTAATTTTTTAAACGTTTTAAAAGAAAAGCAACAATTAAAAAAAGAAAAGGCTGAAAGACAAGAAAAGATTGTAGTTCAGACTAAAGAAAAAGCTAAAGCCAAACCTGCTGAGGTTATTAAAGCAAAACCGCCCATTGAGACTAGTAAACGAGCTGAAGTTGAGAAACAAACGGAGCTTTTTGAATACAAAGAACCTTCTCAACCTCCCAAGCTTTCTTTATTGGATGAAAAATCTCAAGAGTCATCAGATGAAACTTCTGAGAATTCGTTAAGACAATTAGGGGAATTAGTTGTTTCGAAACTTTCTGAGTACAACATTAATGACGTGACCGTTGAATCAATACAACCTGGCCCTGTTGTAATAAGACTGGAATTGAAATTACCCACTGGATTAAAAGTAAATCAAATATCAAATATAAGTAAAGACCTTGCACGTTCTTTAGCTAAAACCAGCGTTAGAATAGTTGAAGTAATTGAAGGAAGAGACACAATTGGAATAGAGGTCCCTAGAGAGGACAGACAACCTGTTCTGTTAAGTGAGGTTTTATCCAGTAAAGTTTACGACGAATCAAAAAGTCCCATAACGGTAGCATTAGGAAAAGATATAAGTGGAGAAGCAGTTGTGGCTGACTTATCTTCGATGCCACATTTGCTAGTAGCAGGCACCACTGGTTCAGGAAAATCAGTGGCTATTAATTCAATGCTAATAAGTATCTTATATAAGGCCAGCCCAGAACAAGTTAGGCTAATTCTCATTGACCCTAAGATGCTCGAGTTATCCGTTTATGAAGATATACCTCATTTGCTAGCACCAGTTATTACTGACATGAAGGAAGCTTCTAGCGGGTTGAGATGGTGTGTAAATGAGATGGAAAGAAGATATAAATTAATGGCTCACCTTGGAGTTAGGAATTTAAATGGGTATAACAAAAAAGTAGCGGAAGCTAATTCTGCTGGCTCTCCTGTTAAAGACCCCACTTGGAAAATAAATGAAGCCGAAGAAGGCGAAGAAGCTCCTGATCTAGAAGAGCTTCCGTTAATAGTTTTAGCGGTAGATGAGCTGGCAGATTTAATGATGGTTGTGGGCAAAACCGCAGAACAATTAATTGCAAGAATAGCTCAAAAAGCAAGAGCTTCTGGAATACATATGCTTTTAGCTACTCAGAGACCATCGGTTGATGTAATTACTGGTTTAATTAAAGCTAACATATCTTCTAGGGTTGCTTTTCAAGTTGCTTCTAAAATGGATTCAAGGGTTATTTTAGATCAAGGAGGAGCTGAACAATTATTAGGTAAGGGTGATATGTTGTATTTAGCGCCAGGTACTTCAATACCCCAAAGGGTTCATGGAGCTTTCGTTGGAGATGATGAAGTTCAAAGAGTCGCAGACGATTGGTGTCAAAGAGGTAAGGCTGAATACTTAGAAGAAGTCACTCAAGAAAGAGTTGTGGTTGGCATGCCCGGAATATCAACAGAAGAAGGTGATGATGGAGAAAAAGACGAATTGTATGATGAGGCAGTTGCATTTGTTGCACAATCTAGAAGAGCTTCAATTTCTGCGGTACAAAGAAGGTTAAGAGTAGGATACAACAGAGCTGCAAGGATAATAGAGACTATGGAAGAAGTAGGTGTTGTAAGTCCTATGGCTACAAATGGAAATAGAGAGGTTTTAATACCACCGCCACCAGAGGATTAATTTGAAATCTCTTCTTCTTTCACTACTGCTATTTTCATGCTTTATCTTCCCTGAAGACAATATTGTTCTAGTTATTTCTATGGACGGCTTAAGACATGATTACCCAGAGAAGTCGCAATCTGGTGGATTTAGTCTTATGTCTTCACAAGGACTTAAAGCAGAATCATTAATCCCTGTATATCAGTCAACGACCTATCCAGCACACGTATCTATGGCAACAGGAGTTCATCCTGATAAACATGGTATTTTGCATAACTCCTTTTATGATAAAGAGAAAGGTTTATATAGTTATAGTCCTGAAGCTAATTGGATCCAAATAAAGCCAATCTGGGCATATTTAGAAGAAAAAGGGATCAAAACGGCTACTTATTTTTGGGTGGGATCTGAAACTGCTTGGAATGGAATTGAAATTACTTATAGCAAGTTTCCATTTAGCTCTAGAGTTTCAGAAAAAACAAAAATACAACAAATTATAGACTGGTTATCTTTACCTGATAATGAAAGACCTAGATTAATCATGTCTTGGTGGCATGGAATTGATTCTACTGCTCATAAGCACGGGATAACAAATAAAAAGGTTAGTCAAAGTTTTGCGAAACAAGACCAATATTTATTAGACTTAATAAATAAGATAAAGAGCAAAGATTTGTGGAAAAAAGTAACTATGATAGTTTTAAGTGACCATGGAATGACTAATATTTCAAATCTAATTAATGTTAATGAAATATTAAAAAAAGCTAATATAAAAGCAAAGGTATCTATAGGTCCAGCTGTAGGCCATATTTTTTTAGAAGATCAAAATGATTTACCTAACGCGGTGAAAATACTAAAACAAAATAAATCTTTAGATGTAAAAAGAAAAAATGAATTAGATGAATCTTTAAATCTATTTCATCCAACCAGAACAGGGGATATTGTGATTTTAACTAAAAGTCCAAATATGCTGGTTTCCAGAAAGAATAGTAACCCTCCAATTGGAATGCATGGCTACAACCCCAAACTAAACAAAGACATGGAAGGGATCTTTTTTGCATATGGAAATAAAATTAATCCCATTCAAATTGGCAAAGTTAAACAAGTTGATGTGGCCCCCACAATATTAAGTTTATTGGAAGTAGACATTCCTGAATACATGGAAGGAAAAGAGATAACGCTTAACTAGGACATGAAAAAATTAATTCTTTGTTTTATACACATCTCTTTTTTTAACTCTGTTAGCGCAGTAAATACAATTGAATCTAATTTCTTAGAATTTTTAAGTAACAAAAATTACTTCTCTGCTGAATTTGTACAAACCACCTTTAAAGATGAGCAAGAAAGGAAGATCAAAGGAGAAATAATAGCTAGCAGAAGAGGGATGTTTAAAGTTATATATCGAGAGCCTTTAAATGAAATTATTTCCTCCGACGGATATCAACTTTATAGGCTGGACAAAGAAATAGAGCAATTAGATATTTCTGCAATAGACGCAACTTTTTCTGAAAGCCCTATTGGCATCTTCAGTTCCAATAAAGAAGAACTAGAAGATTTATTTACAGTCAAAGAATGTTTAAAGGACACAGATATCGTAACTTGTGTTTTAGAACCAAAGTCGGATGAAAGTTTTTTAAAAAATGCTTCCATCAAGTTAATCAAAGAAGATATTAATTCATTAACCTACATTGATGCTTTTGAACAGAAAGTTGTCTTAGATTTTACCTTCGTTAGCTGGGATAGAATCTCTGATAATGCTTTTATGCTCCAAATTCCTGAAGGAATAGATGTCGTTAACCATTAAAATTCTTTAAACTTATACTTTATGTTGGATTTAAAAAGATTAAAAAAAGATCCTAAGTCGGTAGCTGGCAATCTAAAAAAAAGAGGGTTTAAGTTAGATTTGGACGTATGGGATAAATTAGAAGCTTCGAGGAAGTCCTTACAGTCTGATACGGAAAATATGCAAGCAGAGCTAAACGAGGTTTCTAAAGACATTGGAATTCATAAAAAGGAGGGTAGTGATTCATCTAAATTAGAGAAGAAAGCTAGTGAAATAACTACAAAAATTAAATCACAATCTAAAGACCTAGCTTCCATTTTAGAAGACGTAGAGGCCTTTCTTTCTTCTATACCAAACTTAATTGATGACGATGTACCTGAGGGCAAAGATGAAGAAGACAATCTAGAATTAAGAACTTCAGGGGATATAAGGAAATTTGATTTTACCCCCGAAGATCATTTGGAACTCGGATCAAATCTAGGCGGCATAGATATGGAATCCGGAGCAAAAATAACAGGTGCAAGATTTGCTGTGCTTAATGGTGATCTAGCCAGACTTCAAAGATCTCTTATTAACTTTATGATTGACATTCACACCAAAGAGCATAATTACGAAGAAGTCTACGTGCCTTATATAGTTAATACTGAATCCTTATATGGAACTGGTCAGTTGCCCAAATTTGAAGAAGATCTTTTTAAGCTTGAAGGCAAAGAAAATTTCTATCTAACTTCTACAGCTGAAGTCCCTGTTACTAATTTATTTAGAGATAAAATTCTTGATTCTAAGGATTTACCGCGAAAATTTGTTTGTCACACACCATGTTTTAGGAGTGAAGCAGGTAGTTATGGACTAGATACTAAAGGAATTATGAGATTACATCAGTTTGAAAAGGTTGAATTGGTTCAAGCAGTGGAAGATAAAGATTCTGACAATGCACTTGAAGAACTAACAGGACATGCAGAAGAAATCTTAAAAAGATTAGAATTGCCTTATAGAGTTGTAAGTTTATGCTCAGGAGACATTGGGTTCTCTGCAGCTAAAACCTATGACATAGAAGTTTGGATTCCTTCTCAAGATAAATATAGAGAAATATCCTCTTGCTCTAATTTTCATGAATTTCAGGCAAGAAGAATGAAGGCAAGATGGAAAAATCCTTCTACCAACAAAACAGAACTTTTAAGTACACTAAACGGCTCTGGCCTTGCCCTTAGCAGAACAGTCCTGGCTATTATGGAAAATTTCCAACAAAAAGATGGATCTATAACTATCCCTGAAGCCTTGAGAGATTACTTCGGATCAAAAGAAATTTCAGCATAGATTTAATAAAACCAAATAACTATTTCCATTAATTTTTTTACATAACTTTTATGTATTATTAGTCTTATATGGTGATAGAATATTCTTAACAATGTGTCTAAATAATTTTTTTGGGGTTAAATAATGAAATCAATCAAAAAACACATAATTTTCTTATTTTCAGTAGCACTTTTCAGTCTACCTTTCTATGCGGATGTTGATACGACATCAGGCATGAGAGGAAGTGTTAATGTTGGTGGCGCAACCATAGTTGCAGAACATACGCCAACAGGCATCACTAAGACTACGACTGCTGGAAGTTCAGGAAGTTTTTCTTTTTCTTTTTTACCAATAGGTGGTCCTTATACCGTTAAAGTCTCAGCACCAGGATATGATTCTGAGTCCATTAATGGTCTTTACCTGTCTCTTGGCGATCCTTTAAACTTTGGCGTTACCTTGAGAAGCAGTTCTGCTGCTGATGAGGTTGTAGTGACAGGAAAAGCTGCCTCAGCTTTTAAGATGGGAACTAGCACTCTTATGACAAGAGCAGATATGGACGCTGTACCTACTATCAATAGATCTGTTGCCGATTTTGCAAAAATGGATCCAAGAGTATCTGTTAATGGCGGAGTAGGTAGAGATGCAGAAATTAGTGTCATGGGAGCAAATACTAAATTTAATGACTTTACTATTGATGGTGTAAGTTTCAATGACCCATTTGGTTTAAATGATAATGGCTTTGGTACTATGAAAAATCCAGTCAGCATGGACTTTGTTGATCAGATTTCTATTGATATCACACCATTTGATGTATCAAGAGGTAACACTACTGGCGGTTCAATTGCTGTTGTAACCAAATCAGGTACTAATGAATTTCATGCTTCAGCCTTCTATCAAAAAAGAGATGAAGGAAATGTTGGAGATTACCAAGGACAAGATTTTCCAGTATTTGAAGATGAAGTTAAAGCTTTCACAGCTTCTGGACCTATCATTAAAGATAAACTTTTCTTTTTTGTTGGATATGAAGAGAACGAAAAATCTCTTCCTGGACTTTATGGAACAAAAGATAGTGGAGCTCAAAACCCCGCGAGTGTTGTAACAACTGCATTAGCTGAAGAGATTCGTCAGTTCACAATATCTAATTACGGCGGATATGATCCAGGTTATGTAAACCTTGTCACTTTTCCTGAAACTCATGAAGAATGGACTGTTAAATTAGACGCTGTTCTTAGTGATGATCACAGGGCTACTCTAAATGTTTCTCACTCTGAAGATTTAACTCCTCAGAGATATAATAATTGGTCTAGAGTGGTATTCAGTAATAACTGGTATTACAAACCACCTGAAATAGATAGAGCTTCTTTTACTTTATACAGTGACTGGTCTGATAGGCTATCAACTAAATTTAAGTACACTTCATATGAGATGGAAGAAGACGATGCTTCTTACGGAGATGATTTCTTCCCAGAAATGAATATCACAGTAAGGGATCCTGTCTCTGGTGATAGAGATAATGTTTTCTTAGGTGGGGACAGATATAGAGGAGCTAATTTAATTAATGTTGAGAGTGAGTTCTTAACGTTAAAAGCTGATTACGATATGGATGATCATGTTTATACCATTGGCTATGAAAGAGATGATTCTGATGTAGTTAACTTATTTATTGCTAGATATAACGCCGAAGTGCGTTTCAATAGCTTTGATGACTATAAAATTGGTAAGTGGAGTCGTCTAAGAATACATGAGCCTTATGCTGGCCACACTAATGTACAAAGTGTTGCAGCAGATTTCGAAGTAGAAAAAACTTCTATGTATATTCAAGATAGATGGTTCGTTAATAGCGATCTAACTGTTCAATATGGAATAAGGTACGACAAAGTAATAACGCCAATTGCGCCAGCAACTAATGTAAATTTTGTTAAGCAATATGGATTCTCTAATGCTTCTAAATTTGATTTTGATGTAATACAGCCAAGATTTTCATTCAACATGGACATATCAGAATCATTATTTGGAAATAGAGATAAAGTTGTAGCGGCCACACTAAGAGGGGGAAGAGGTTTATTCATGGGTAGAATTCCTCGAGTTTGGTACGGAAACGCCTATTCTAGAACCGGTGCAACCGCAGACTATAGAGGCTGGTTCTCATTTGATGAGACTGCAAGTAATTTCCCAGGTTATATGCCTGTTGGAAGTGACCCAACAGCCTTCTGGCTAACTGCTCCTTCTAAATATACTGTTCCAGCTGGAGATAATCCTTACGGCGTAGCTCAAAGCACTGATCCTAATTTTGAAGCACCTTCTTCATGGAGAACAAGTTTAGCTTTAGATATGATCACACAAGGTGGATGGGACGTAACTTTGGAATACAACCTAGATCAGGTTAGACAAGCTGTTTTCTTTAGAGATTTAGGTCACTATAGGAAGACTACTCTAGCTGACGGCAGAGGTGTTTACGGTGGTAGAGGTGATTTCAACCTAACTAACACAGAAGAAGGCACAACTGAAGCTTGGACGATTTCTGCATTTAAAGAATTTGGAAATGTTAAATGGTACGCTGGATATACCAATATGAGAGCCACAGATATCTTTGAATTGACTAGTGCTCAGAGTGAAAGTTCATACGGTAGATCTGTTAGAGCAGATGGTGAAAATATAACAGCTCAACGATCTAACTTTATGGTTGAACACAAATTAATTTCATCACTAGACTACACAACCCAATTGATAGGTGAAAACGATACAAGATTTTCTCTTGTTTACGTAAGAAAATCTGGTGAGCCTTACAGTGTCACATTCGATGGATACGATGATGCTTTTGCTAATAGTAAAAGCGATGGCGGATATGATGCTGCTTATATTCCTTCTGGAGTAGGCGATCCTAACGTTGTTTTCTCAAGTGATGCTGTTGCAAGTGCTGTAATGGCCCACGTCAACAGTACTGGTCTTTCTCAATACAAAGGTGGGATAGCTCCAAGAAATGCCTTTAACAGCCCTTGGAATTCTTCTCTAGATTTAAGAATAACTCAAGACATCGACACAGGAATGGGAAAAGTTATCCTTTACCTAGATGTTACTAATATTCTTAATCTAATGAACGATGACAGAGGAATTATAAGAGAGTACAGCAACAGAAGCAGACAGATCATCCTTGATGAGGATAATCCTTACGATTCACAAGGAAGATATAACATCGTAGGTGTTGATCCAGATGATGGATTGTACGTTTACAATAAAGACGGTCAGTCTTCTTATCAGTGGAATTTAGGATTTAAATACGAATTCTAATTCTATTAATTATAGAAAACGCCACTTTTGTGGCGTTTTTTATGTCAACCTCGGGGTGTTAATAGAACAGATTTTAGAGGCGTAATTTACCGCCTCCCTTAAAGCTTCCAATTTCCCTAGCTTACTTTCTAGTGCTAAGTATGCACCAAGCAAAGCATCTCCCGCTCCATTCGTGTTAACTAAATTTATATTTGGTGCGTTAACTTTCTCTTCATTTATCATGGCTCCAGATTTACCATCTGAAACTAATCTATTTTGATAATTCAGATATAAATGGACATCTAATTCATCATGTTCCATTTGATTTCCTGACAGACAATAAAGATTTGTGTTTCTAAGTTTTTTTACCTTATTTAGATTTTCAATTATAAGTCCTGAGTCCGCTATACCAAAACATACCTTAACTTCTTTACCTATTCTATCTAAACAATAATCTACAGTTTGGTTACCTGAATCAGTAGCCAAACTAAAATTGTCAAATAACAAGTATTCACAAGTTTCCAGATGAGAAGGGCTTATACAGTCTGAACTTAGTTGGTGATTGGCTGATAAATTAGAAGCCATTGTTCTTTCTCCATCAGGAGATATAAAAACTAAACAAACCCCAGTGGGATCATCTGAATAATTAAAGAAAATCTTATTTTTATCTTCGTAAGAACTTAGAAATAATTGCCCATATTCATCGTCACCTAAAGAACAAGAAAAGCATGTAGAAGCATCGTAATTCTCAGCGGCATGCAGACTATTAGCTATAGAACCACCTGGGTGCATCGATTTAATAGAATCTTTATATTCATTTAATAGGAAGTCTTTTTCATCCCTAGTTATATGTTGCATGCTTCCCTTAGATATACCGATGGAAGTTAGTTGAGCTTCATTAATTTGAATCTCAATATCAATTAATGCATTTCCAAAACCATAAATTTTTGACATGTAATACTTATTTTGACGTAAACTTGCTTTTTTTACACCTTAAACATAAAGAAGTGAGCACGCCCTTTAAAATATTATCCTTTAAAGAAAAGCAAAAAGATAAAAACAACTTTTCAAGAGAACTTGGAGAAAGTTTTAGGCAATGGGGTTTTGCTGGCATCAAGGAGCATTCAATTGATAGGGATTTAGTTAAAGACGTAATCTCTTTATTTGCAGAGTTCTTTAATCTTACTGATGATATAAAAGAATCTTACTACCAACCTCATTTAGGCGGCGCTAGAGGTTATACCCCTATAAAGATCGAAACGCCTAAAGGAGGAAAAAATCCTGATATAAAAGAATTTTGGCATGTTGGAAGAAACCTAGATTTAGATGATCCATATCGGAAATGGATGCATGATAATTTCTTAATTAACGAAATACCTGAATTGTCAGAAAAAGCTAATATTCTTTTTACTCAATTTGATGAACTCGGTCAGGATCTATTGGAGTCAATTGCTTTATACCTAAATCTTGAAGACGATTATTTTTTAAATGCTGTCGATAAAGGTAATAGTGTAATGAGAGCTATTCATTACCCGCCAGTAAAAAATAACGAGATAGGAGAAAGAGCAGGAGCACACGAAGATATAAATTTAATTACTTTATTGATTGGAGGGAGTAAATCAGGATTAGAAATCCTGTCTCAAGAAGGTGAATGGCAAGACGCTACAGTTGAAGAAGATGTAATTATCTGCAATATTGGTGATATGCTTCAAAGATTAACTAACAATTATTTACGTTCAACTACACACAGAGTATCTGCATCATTACTTCAGTCTGAGTCTTCTAGGTATTCTATACCTTTCTTTGTTCACCCTAATCCTGATTGGTTAATTTCTACATTACCTAGCTGTTTTGATGGAGATAGACCAAATTTATATACTGAAAGCATAATGGCCGAAGATTATTTACAGGAGAGACTTAAAGAAATTAAGTTAATTTAATTATGGAATATTTACAGCCAACGATAGGTTTTTTTGCTCTTCTTTTTTTAGGTGCTATATTTAGTGAGAATATAAAAGCCATTAAACTTAAATATGTAGTTAGTGGAGTTTTAATTCAGTTGATACTAGCCCTGTTATTGCTGCGGGTAGATTTAGTGGCTTCTTTCTTTGAATACCTTTCAGATGGGGTAATGGTTTTGAAAGCTGCTAATGACTATGGTACAGGGTTTGTCTTTGGTTATTTAGCGGATGGGGCGCCGAATGCCCCTTTTGATATTACGAATCCAGGAGGAACTTTTATATTTGCTTTTGGTGGTCTGACTTTAATTATCTTAATGTCCGCTATTTCAGCCCTACTATGGCATTGGAGAATAATCCCTATTATTGTTAATGCATTGTCTGTGTTATTCAAGAAGCCACTTAACGTAGGTGGTCCAATCGGGTTAGGGGCTACAGCCAATGTTTTCTTAGGTCAAGTTGAAGCACCTCTGCTAGTAAGGCCTTATTTGTCTTCAATGACCAGACACGAACTTTTGATATTGATGACGGTAGGTATGTCCACTATAGCCGGTTCAGTTATGGTTGTTTATACAACAATGTTAACACCTATATACGGTTCTGGATTGATAGGTCATTTCCTTACAGCTTCTTTAATATCTGTGCCCGCAGGGATTATGTTTGCCAATATGATGATTCCTAGTGAAGTTAAGACTGACTTTCCGGAAGGAGATTCTTCTAAAATGTATACAAGCACTGTAGACGCCTTGACTCAAGGAACTAAAAACGGTTTAGAGATATTTTTAAGTGTTATAGCAATGTTGATTGTGGTCATGGCCCTTGTATTTTTGGTTAATTCTATATTAGGGATTTTCCCCGATTTTAATGGCTCGGCAATAACAATTGAAAGAATACTAGGATATATCTTCGCTCCATTGGCCTGGTTTATGGGAATCCCTTGGGAAGAGTCTCTTATGGCAGGCCAATTATTAGGTGTTAAAACAGCTCTAAACGAATTTGTTGCGTATTTATATTTATCTGATTCAGAAACTTACAATCTTTCGGAAAAAAGTAGACTTATTATGCTGTATGCACTTTGTGGATTTGCTAACTTTAGTAGCGTTGGAATTCTTTTAAGTGGAATGAGCGCAATGGTTCCTGAAAGAAGGGATGACCTAATATCAGTTACAGGTAAAGCTCTTTGGGCTGCTCTTTTAGCTTCATGTATGACAGGATTTATTGTAGGAATTATTTAGGTTTACCTATGTTTTTTTCATAGAAATGTTTCCTACATATGGATACATATTTCTCATTTCCACCCACTTCTATTTGATCACCTTCCTCAATAACATTTCCATTTTTATCTAACCTTAAAACCATAGTAGCTTTTCTGCCACAATGACAAACAGTCTTAATTTCTTTTAAATTATCTGCCCAAGCTAATAAATATTCGCTTCCTTCAAATAAATTCCCTTTGAAATCTGTTCTTATTCCAAAAGTAAGGACAGGTATATCTAAGCTATCAACTATTTGGCCCAGTTGAGCCACTTGATCTTTATTTAGGAACTGAGCTTCGTCTATCAAAACACAGTCAACTCTATTACTTTTATTAAAGTTTATGACTTCTTTATAAATATTTGTATTATCTGAAAAGATATTTGATTCTGCTTTAAGACCTATTCTTGATACTATTTCTTTCTTTCCATAACGATCATCTACACTAGACGTGTAAATAATTGTGCTCATTCCTCTTTCTTGATAATTATGATTTGCTTGCAACAGCATTGTTGATTTTCCTGCATTCATAGAAGAGTAATTGAAGTAGAGCTTAGCCATAAGATGAAATAAGTTTTGTGATACTATAACAGCCTTTCTTATGTCCACGGAAGTAGATAAAAATCAGACCACAGAAGAGTCTGCCGAAATAACTCATCCTGAATCTCTCAGTGTATGGGGTTTGGCATGGCCATCAATTCTAAGTAATTTACTTTTCGCTTCTGTAGGGCTTGTAGCTATCAAAGCAGTCGGCTCCTTAGGAGCAGAAGCTGTTGCTGCGGTAGGAACTGGTCAGAGGATATTTTGGGTTTTTCAGGCTTTATTAATGGCCATTATGGCTGGAACAACTGCTTTGGTAGCAAGAGCAGTAGGTTCGGGAAATCCTGCAGAAGCTGCTCAAGTGACCAGAGCTTCTTTAGGGTTATGTCTAGCTATCTCTTTCGTAACTGCCATTATGCTGTGGATAGGTGCTGATTCAATCATAGGTCTATTTGGACTAAATGAAACCTCTCAAGAACTTTCCGTTACATACACAACAATATTAGTTTCATTTACACCTGTTTTCGCTATCTCTATGGTTTTAGGAACGGCACAAAGGGCTGCAGGTGATGCCAGAACGCCTTTATATATTGGATTTATAACGAACGTAATAAATATTTTTCTTTTAATAGGCCTTGTAGAAGGAAGATTTGGATTGCCAGAAATGGGTGTTGTTGGAGCTGCATTAGCAGGAGGACTAGCCTTTACCTTTAACTCCTTATTAGTCTTAGGCCTATGGTTTGGAAAGAAATTAGCTGTGGGCATCGGCAAAGCGGGATCCATGACTTCTGATAGATTAAAGCAACTAATCACAATTAGTTACCCTGCCGGTATGGAATCATTTATATTCCAATTTGGAATGCTTTCATTTTTTTGGATAGTAGCCTTGTATGGAACAGACGCAGTAGCCGCTTACAACATAGGTGTAAATGTATTAATGCTGTCTTTTACCGTAGGCAACGGTTTTGCTATAGCGGGAGCAACTCTAACAGGTCAATATTTAGGAGCTTCAGATCCTGATAAAGCTTATGACTCTGGCTATAGAGCAGCAACAATGACCATACTTTCTATGGGAAGTTTAGGTTTAATACTAGCTTTATTTTCTAGAGAATTGGCAACTTTCTTTATCAACGATGTGGATGTTGTAAATAAAGCAGTTGTTTTTGTTTGGATACTTGGAATTATGCAACCCTTTATGGCTATAGAGTTTTCTATAGGTGGTGCCGTAAGAGGGGCGGGGGATACAAAATCTCCATTAATAATTACTCTCATAGGTTTAGTTCTAATCAGAGTTCCTTTGGCCTTCTTATTTTACAACCTAGGCCTATCTATTGAATGGATATACGCCACCTTAATAGCTGATTATTTTATAAAAGGCGTGTTACTGGCTATTCGTTATAAATCTAGAAGATGGATGAAAGCTTTGCAAACTTGATATAATTTAAGTAATGAAAAATTATCTTTATTTACTACTCATATCTTTATTGATCAGTTGCAGCGAAGAAATAGAAATAGAAACCTCTCTTCCTTCTACCCCTGAAGACTTACAGAAACATACTGCAGAATTCAAGAAAGAAGTAATTGAAGTTACAGAAGGTGTACATATGGCCATTGGCTTTGCTTTGGCAAACGCAATGATGGTTGAAGGTCAAGATTCAAATATAATTATAGACACCACTGGCACCATAGAAACTGCGAGAGAAGTTAAAGAAATTTTTCAATCGATTAATTCTAATCCTATTTCTGCAATTATTTACACTCATAATCACGGCGATCATGTTTACGGAGCCTCTGTTTTTGCTGAAGGATCAGACCCTGAAATATATGCTCATTCGTCTACGGAAAAATACATTTCTAGAGTTATTGGAATACTAAGACCAATAATATCTTCAAGGTCAGGAAAGATGTTCGGAAATGTTCTACCTAATGAACATGTAGAAAATAATGGCATTGGGCCTTTTTTGGAGATCGGAAAAGATGGAAGAACACCCGGCTTGCTTTACCCAACAAAAGTTTTTGAAGATAAATTAGAATTTGAAGTATCAGGTGTAAAGATAGTTTTATACCATGCTCCAGGAGAAACAAACGATCAACTGTTTGTTTGGCTGCCAGATAAAAAAGCTTTATTTCCTGGAGATAACTTCTATAAGACTTTTCCTAATCTTTATACGATTAGAGGGACCCCTTATAGAGATTTAGCAGGTTGGGTAAATAGTTTAGACATGATGAGATATCTTGAACCTGAACACCTTATTCCTAGTCACACTAGACCTATTTCAGGAAAGGAAGAGATTTATCGTAAATTGACTACTTATAGAGATGGTATTCAGTATGTCCATGACCAAACTATAAGGATGATGAATAAGGGAATGGGTCCAGATGAAATAGCAGAAACTATTTCTTTACCTAAGCATTTAGGGGATTCTCTATTTTTAAAGGAGTTTTACGGATCTCCTGAATGGTCAGCAAGAAATGTTTTTTCTGGTTATTTAGGCTGGTTTGATGGCAATCCTTCTACTTTAAAACCTTTACCGCGAATAGAAGAAGCAAATAATCTTATTAATCTTGCAGGAGGATGGGATAACTTATTCAATTTAGCGGAGGAGTCTTTTAAGAATGAGAAATACCAATGGGCCTTGCAACTTACGGATTATTTACTTTTAAGTAAACCAAACAATAAGAAAAGCACTGTTTTGAGAATGTCTTGCTTAAAAGCTTTAGGGGAGAGAGAAAGTAACCCAAATTCTAGATATTACTATTTAAGTAGTGCAGCTTTATTAGATGATAATTATCAGCCTAATGACCTATTAGCTCCTACATTAGAAGTAGTTAAAAAATACCCCATCGAAGCTATGCTAGAAAGTTTAAAAGTAAGTGTCGTGCCTGAAAAATCAATTGATAAGAATATACACCTTATATTTAGCTTCACCGATTCTGGAAAGAAATTCTCATTATTCCTACGTAAAGGAGTTCTAGAAATACAACCCTTTGAAGTGGCGGGTTCAAGCGTACAGGTCATAGCCACAGAAGAGGATATGAAGGCTGTTCTTACAGGTTTAAAAAGTTTACCGATTTCTTTAGTCACTGGTTCTATAAAAGTGAATGGCAGTAAAGCTGATTTATTGTCATTATTTTCAAGCGTAGGGAGTTAATAATGAAAGAGTATGATGACATTTCCGTCGAAGTTAAGGATTACATTGCAAAATTAACTATTCAAAGACCGCCAAATAACTTCTTTGATTCTTTTTTAATCCAACAAATAGCAGATGTATATGAAGAATTAGACAGTATTGACGAATGCAGGGTGATTCTATTATGTTCTGAAGGTAAGAACTTTTGCGCAGGTGCAAATTTTGATGAAGACAAAGACATGCATGACAAGTCACATCCTTATTCAAAACTTTATGATCAAGCAGTAAGATTATTTAAAACCAATAAACCTGTAATTGCTGTTGTACAGGGTGCAGCTGTTGGAGGAGGGTTAGGTCTAGCCTTGTCTGCTGATTTTAGAATAGCTTGCCCCGAAGCTAAATTCAGTGCAAATTTTGCCAAACTCGGTTTTCATCAAGGGTTTGGTAGCTCAGTAACTTTACCTAGAGTTGTAGGCATTCAACATTCAGCTGACATGCTTTATACAGCCAGAAGAGTTAAAGGAGAAGAGGCTTTTGAAATGGGATTGGTAGATAAAATTACCACAAAAGAATCTCTACTTGAAGAATCAATAAAGTTTGCTTCGGAAATAGCTAGTTCAGCTCCTATGGCAGTAGAATCTATTAGATCTACCGTAAAAGGAGATCTTGCAGATCTAGTAGAGAAAGTTGTAGCTTGGGAGTTATCTGAACAAATTCGATTACAAAAAACAGAAGATTTTAAAGAAGGAATAGCCTCTTCTCTAGAGAGAAGAGAACCTAAATTCTCTAGAAAGTAATCTATTTAAAAATCAGTAAGCCTTTATAGTACAATGCTCAAAATTAAGACTTAAGAAGGATAGTTGGCAGAGTCTGGTTGAATGCACCGGTCTTGAAAACCGGCAAGGGGTCAAACCCTTCGGGGGTTCGAATCCCTCACTATCCGCCACTTCTAACTAATGAAAAACTTCTTTATTTTTCTTCGTGACCACCCATCAGTATGGGCATTAGCACTGTTAGCATTCTTTTTTTCTACAATGTTCCGCCTGGGGAGTGGCTTAAAACCTTTTTTCAGAGCTTATTGGCTTTAATGTGTGGCGGCGAAGATATTATTGGCAGGTGTAAGGGATAAACTTTCTAGCTGAAATCTTTTAACATCTTTTTCAGTTCTAACTGATGCTGCTCTTCTTGGCCAATTAAAGTTCTTGCGTATTCTTCTAAATAAATGGACGATCCTTCCACTTCTTGCAATAACTCTTTATAAAGGCCTAGCGCATGCATTTCGTGAGCTAAACTTTCTTGAAGAATGTCTTGAATTGAATGGTTATTTGTCTCAACAATCTCACCTATTTTTTGGCTGGGATGACCTTCAAGTCCTGTTAATAACTCTCCTGCTTGTTGGGCATGAAGTAGAGATTCGTTCGCTTGACCTTTTAGAAATTGAACAATAGGCAGTCGATGGGGACCAACGACCATAAGAGAGTAATGAGTGTATCTCACCACACCCGCTAACTCATATTTCATTATTTCATTAAGAATGCTAGTTACGTTTGAAGAACTAAGCTTATTGCTTTTCATATTTACCTCTTTTAATAGATTTTATCAGAATAAAGATAAAGAAATCTTAATGAGAATGTAGGACTACATAAGAATGATTATTGTTCAAAAATTATACAATTTAAGTTAAAATTTACAGCTATTTTATTACCTCTACCTATATCGATAAATGAAGAAAATATATGACGACTACTTGGAGCATGTTAGAGAAGTAGCTGAATCCAGGATACTGTTAAATGAGAATGTTACAAAATTAGGCATACCAGAAATATATTTATTTGATCAAAGATACACGGTTCTGTTTGTAATATCAGAAATCGCTTTTAGAAAAAAAGGTTTTTTTGTTGCATCTGATTTAAAAAGCCAAACAAACCTAAGTGACAAGTCTATCGAAAGGTATATTAAATTACTTTTAGACAAAGACTTCTTTTATGTAAAACAAGGACGAGATAAGAGGGTTAGAGAGTATCACCCTTCAAAAGATTTAGAGAAACACATGAGAGCAACTTGGGAAGTTAGGATAAAACAAATAGAAGCTGTTCTTAAGATGAGTTCAAAATATGAAGAGGTTTTAGAATTTTTAAAGAAAGATAAATACGTTTGGTAATTAAGCGTAACGTTTATTAAACTCATTAATAACGTCTGACACCAGTATTTGGTTTATGTCTTCTTTATCGCCGATTAAGTGAGTTTGATTTATTCCAGTTGTCCCTATCAAAGAAGTCTTTGTGGGGCCGTAAAGAGTTATAGAAGGAGTTCCGGTTAAGGCAGATAAGTGAGCTAAACCAGTATCTGAACAAATACAAAAGTTAGCATTCCTAACAATATAAGCTATTTCATTCAGAGACATAAGATCTATTGCTTGTGCCTTTTCAGATACAGAACAAATTTCTTTTACCCTTTCAAGTTCATCTAAATTCCCAGACGGGAGCAACATATTAATACCTTTATCTTCTAGGTGCTGAATTAAATTTTGCCAATTTTCAATTGACCATTGCTTTGTAACCCAACTAGCGTTCTGAACCAGAACACAATAGTCATCAGGAAGTTTTATTCTTGGCTTAATAAAACTTTTAAATGAAGCACCGTAGTCAACATTGCCCTCTTTATAATCATAACCAAGGGCGTCTCCAAGAAGTTTTTTTTGCCTTTCAATGGCATGTAGCTTTTTATCAACATTAATTTTTTTGGTATAAGCGAAGTGGGCAGGGTATTCTCGCGCACTTTTAGAATCCATTCCTACAACATCATGCTTACATAAGAACGAGATAAAAGCGCTCTTAAGGTTATTTTGCATATCCACAACCAAATCGTAGTCTCCTTCATTGATTTGACTAATAACTTCTTTAAGGGATTTTCTAGAATCTTTCGAAAATAAGTGTTTTTTCCAATTTCTATGGTCAGTTGTTATGATTTTATTTACTAGAGGATGCCAAGAAGGAACAGAAGAGAAGCTTGTGTCAACAACCCAATCAAAACTGATGCCTTCTATATGACTGTTAGCTTCTGTAAGAGCGGGCAGGGCATGCATAAGGTCACCCATCGATGTAAGTTTAATAATCAGTACTTTCAGAACTATTTCCTATGTTTTCTTTTTAAAAATAGATTTTAAAGAAGAGCTTAATTTATGTCTTAAGTTATGAGAGCTTAAAGCTTCTGGATAAATGTAGTTGAGTTGAATAGAGAGTCTATTACCTTTATAGGGCTTAAACCCATGCCAGCATTCATCGGTCACTTTGAAGGAGACTAAACTACCAAAAGTACAAGGTATTTCCTTAATATATTCTTCTAAATTATTGTTTCCTTTTAATAATCTAAGATTTCCTCTATTCTCTGACCAATTTAAGTTTAAGTATAAAAGAACGGTTAAAATCTTTGTTTTAGAGTCTGTATGAATCTTTCCATCCTTTTTACGAGAGAAGCCTCTTAAAGTAGTAACTACTTTTGCCTCATCTAGATTGATATTGAATTTCGTTTCTAAGATTCTCTTAAATTCTTCACTTTCTAATTCTTTAATTAGTCTATGAATTGATTCTCCGGAGGAAATTGCATCAACATGAAAACTTCCGCCATCATTAATATCTGGAAAGTCTTTAATAAGCGAGGCACTATCAACTTGATCTGAGAATATATTTTCTACATGAAAAAAAGGGAAGAAATCTTTATTTACGGGTGCTTTAGATAATTTTTCACTATTGATTAGCTTCATTTTCTTTTTGAATTATTTTTCTTAAAAACGATACAAATGTTTCAGGTTCCTGTCCTCCTTGGATAATATACTTATCATTTATAAAATAAGTAGGAACAGCCCCTATACTTTTTTCAATAAAATTCATTTCAAGACCAGCCGTTTCTTGCCCGCCTTCGCTTGAATCCAGGAAGTTAAGTATTTCATTCTTATTCATCCCTAAAGATTCAGATATCTCAGCAAGTATTTCTTTTGATCCAATGTCTAAGCCGTCAGTAAAGTAAGCTGTAAATAGAGCTTCAGACAATTCTGTTTGTAAATTGTATTCTTCAGATTTCCAGAGAAGACGATGTGCCATAAATGTATTCGGTATTCTTTCCGTTTTAGAAAAGTTAAAATTAAAATTAAGAGATTCTCCTATTTTAGTAATCTCATCGTATCTTGATTTACCACCTGCAGAGCCAAATTTTTGTTGCATATATAGCTTCTTGTCGTAACCTTCTTGAGGTATTTCTGGGTGCAGTTCGTAAGGTTTCCATGAAATTTCGAAATCTAATTCTGATTTCAATTCTTCCATAGCTTTTTTAAGGTTTCTGAATCCTATTACACACCAAGGACATACAACATCTGACACAATATCTATCTTTAGGGTATCCATTTAAATAATTATAGGTGATATAGTTGTTATAGAGGAAGGTATTATGAAATCCATTTGTGTTTACGCTGGTTCTGCTTCTGGAAATAAATCTGAATTTACAGAAAAGGCTGTTGATCTAGGGCATGCGATAGCTGATAAAAATTTTTCTATGGTATATGGCGGAGGGAGTAATGGACTTATGGGGGTTACAGCAGATGCTGCTTTATCTAAAGGCGCAAAAGTTACAGGCATTATTACAGAGCAGTTAGATGCAATAGAAGCGGGACATAAAGGCTTAACCAATCTTGAGATAGTAACTACAATGCACGAAAGGAAATCTAGAATGGCTGAATTGTCTGATGCCATTATTTCCTTACCTGGAGGAGTCGGTACTTGGGAGGAATTATTTGAAGCTTTAGCATGGAATCAATTGGGATTTTATTCTAAACCCATAATTCTTTTCAATGTAGATGGGTATTATTCTTCTCTTTATAATTTTTCTAAAGAAGCTGTTAAAGAAGGTTTTCTGCCAAGAACTACATTTGAAGAATTATTTATTTCTGATGATTTAGAAATAATTTTTGATTTTATATCTAAGTTTGAAAAGAAGGATGGCAAGGATTGGTACAAAAGATTAGAAAGATAGAATTTATTTTTATGTACTTTTTCCTTGCATAAAAAAAATTATTTGATAAATTGAACTCAGGACATATTTTGGAAAGAATCGGACCTCGAGACCCGAATCAGGAAAAAAATGGACAGAAGAAGAAGGGTGAAAGGATTAAACGAAAGTTAATCGTCTGTGAGTTAGAAAGGGTACTAACCACACAGTGAGAAACCCGCACTGACCCCTTCAACTTCGATTTTTAGAATCCAAAGCTCTTCAAAAGAGTGTATTCAGTTCTTCCTTTATTAAATTCACTCTCAAATACATCTAGTTGTTTCACCTTTCCTTTTAAAGGCTCATCAAATATTCCAAATTCATATTGAGGTCGATTTTTTTCTTTAAAGCGACCCAACGTTATATGAGGCCTATAATCTTTTAATTCAGAACCAAAACCAATGTTAATAACAACCTTTTCAACTTCTTCATGCAGGGTCTTTAAATGTGAGTTAGTCTTCACTAAGGCTGATAAAACTTGGCTATTTTCATTAGGAAAAAAAGAAATGGCAGTTAAATCAATAGATCTCGAAATTCCTGCAAGATTTATTTTTGCTAGGCCTTCATTCATTTGATTTATTTGTTCAGGCTCCATCTCACCCACAAAATAAACAGTAAGATGGTGGTGATCGTTTTTTTGCCAAGATATATTGGCATCTTTCAATAAATTAGACTTAAGTTCTTTCTTAATTTCTATAATTTGATCTCTGAAGTCTTTTTCAAGAGTTAATGCTAAAAAAATTCTTGCCATATAAATACTGCTAAAATAATAATCCATATAAGCTACTTATCAAGTACTTTATTTATTACATGAGTTAGAATACTTCTTGGAGTTTTTGTGAGTAAAGAGCATAGAGTTTTAACAGGAATAACAACAACTGGCGTCCCGCATTTAGGTAATTTAGTTGGTGCAATATTACCTGCCATAAAAGCTAGTGAGCAAAATAATAATAAATCCTTTTTATTCTTAGCCGACTACCACTCTTTAATTAAAAATACTGATTCAGAATTAAGGCACAAATCAAGTTTCGATATTGCTGCTTGTTGGTTAGCTTGCGGTCTTGATCCAAATAAAGTAATTTTTTATAGACAATCAGACATACCCCATATATTTGAATTAGCCTGGATCTTAAGTTGTTTAGCATCTAAGGGCTTGTTAAATAGAGCTCATGCTTATAAGTCAGCAACTTCAGAGAATGAAGTAAATAAAACGCAAGAGATTGATAAAGGTATAAATATGGGTCTATTCAACTATCCCGTTTTAATGGCTGCCGATATTTTAATGTTCAAGGCAAATTCCGTTCCAGTAGGACAAGATCAAAAGCAGCATATAGAAATGACTAGAGACATAGCTTTGAAATTTAATCATCACTACGGTGATATCCTTACACTTCCAGAAGCAGTAATTGATGAAAATACAGGAATTCTTCCAGGTATTGATGGAAGAAAGATGAGTAAATCTTATGATAATACTATTCCAGTATTTAGCGAACAAGAAGCTCTGCGGAAAGTAATTATGAAGATAAAAACAAATTCACTTGAACCCGGAGAACCAAAAGATTCCTCAGACTGTAATATTTTTAATATTTATAAAGCTATTTGTACCAAAGAAAAGATTGATGATTTTCAGAAACTTTATGATGAAGGTATATCTTGGGGCGATGCAAAAAAAGTTTTATTTGAAGAACTAAATTCATTTTTAAAACCATTCAGAGATGAATATAATAAAATTATTAAAGACAAGTCGTACGTTGAAAGGACGCTAATAGAAGGATCAGAAAAGGCTTTATCTATTTCAGGTCCCGTTATTAAGGAAGTAAGACAGGCCATTGGCATAAAAGGATTTTGAGCAATAATAATATTTTTTCTTTACAAGATCTTTACGAATTTGAAGTAGAAAACAAGTACCTAATTCGTTTACACGAACACGGCCTTTTTAGATTAATTTCATTAAACACCGAGCCTAAGCTTTCTAAATTTACGAAAAAGATATTTTTTCATTCCCTTCTAAACAACCAAGTTTATCAAGAACTATTTTTTGACCATTACACTCAACAAAGTGCTGGAAAGCATGGACCTTTCTTAACTAAAAATTTAAAAGAAGAAGATTTCATGAAGGTTTCTGAGAAACACCTTAAGAATGAAGTTATTCAGATAGTGTCTTCTCCTAAATGGTCTTGCCCACCTATTTCTAAGGAATCTCTAACAAAGGTTAAATACCTTTTAGATAGATTTATTAAAGAAAATTCTATTCTGTATTTCCTAGAGAAATGTATAGAATTTAATTCATCTTTTAATGAGGCGAGGGTCTATGAGCATGAATGGTCTCACAGTCTATCAAGTTATTACGAATATTTAGTTTATGATCCAGAGAATAATAAGATTCATATGTTGATCATGACATATGAATAAAGAGTTATCTAAGTTACCTAATACAATCTGGATTTTAGCTGCAGGGCTTTTATGCGTTGGAGCTGGTCAGTCAGTAGTTTTTATAACTATACCTCCTATAGCAAGAGACCTGGGTTTATCAGAAATGCAGATTGGATCTATATTTGCTACTTCTGCCTTTGTATGGATGCTTTTTAGTCCTGTATGGGGATCGTTAAGTGACTCTATAGGTAGAAAGAAAGTAGTCATTATTGGATTGTCAGGGTTTGCAATTTCTTTAATTCTCTTCAGTTTAACTATATCTTTAGGTCAAGCAGGAGAATTAACGGGTTTAATACTGTTTATTTTATTAGTTGCTGCAAGAGTCTTAAATGGATTATTTGGAAGCGCAACTAGACCTGCTTCTGGGGGATGGGTAGCTGATATATCTTCAATGCAAGATAGAAGCAGAGCTTTCGCAAGACTTGACTCTGGTTTTTCTATGGGAAGAATTATAGGACCAGCTTTGGCTGGAATTCTGTTACTTATTTCTTATACCGCTCCTTTTTATCTTTTTGCTTTAGGAGCTCTTTTCGTTATTTTCTTAATCACTAAACAAAAATCACCTCCGTTATCAAATAGCAAAAAAGATTTTAAAAAGATTTCTCTTTTTGATAAACGTGTTTGGCCATTTTTAATAGTTTCTGCATCTTTTGGTGTTTGTAACGCAGCTCTAGTGCAGACATCTTCTTTTTATTTTCAAGATGTAATTGATCCAAATTCAACCAATTTTATAGCTCTTGCGAGTGTTGGCTTTATGTTATCTGCACTTGGAATTCTAAATGGTCAGTTATTGATAGCTGATAGACTACAAACTTCTCCTGGATCTTTAATCAGATTAGGAATTTTTTTTACATTCTTTTCCTTGTTAGGAATAGCTAATAGCACTGCTCTTGTCCATATCTATATTTCTCTATTTTTCTATGGTTTAGGAGGAGGAATGTTAGGCCCAGGTATATCTGCTTCTCTTTCACTGTCAGTTGGTAGGGAAAATCAAGGTTCAGCCAGTGGTTTCTTAGGTATGGTAATTCCTGTAGGTCACGTTATTTCTCCAATTATTTCTATGCCTTTATACACAATAAATCCTTCTTATCCCTATTTATTAGGGTCTTTCATGATGCTTTTCTGTTTTATTTTTGTATTAAGTAATCAAAGGCATAAATGGATAAGAAAAAAGAATTACAGAAAAGACTATAAAACCTACATCGAAGAACCTTCGGACTTACCTTAAGCAATAAAATAAGGGTTAAAACGTAGTTATTTGATATAGTAACTGACCAATTTAATAAAGGAGATAGCATGTTTAAAGACGATCTACTTAAAGGAAAAAGAATTCTTGTAACGGGCGGTGGATCCGGCTTGGGAAAAGAGATGTCTAGATATTTCTTAAAATACGGAGCAGAGGTTCTAATTTGTGGTAGAAGAGTAAGTGTATTAGAGGACACTGCTAAAGAACTTATGGATGAACAGGGAGGTTCGGTTAAATGTTATGGTTTAGATATAAGAGGACCTCAAGATGTGGATAACACTATAAGCGAGATTTTTGAAGAAGCTCCTATACATGGCCTAGTTAATAATGCTGCTGGCAATTTTATTTCTAGAACGCAAGATCTATCTCATAGAGGTTTCGACGCTATAGCTAGCATTGTTTTTCATGGAACTTTCTACGTAACTCATTCCATAGGAAAAAGATGGTTGGAACTTGGAATGGGTGGAAATATCATATCAATTTTAGCAACTTGGGTTTGGACAGGATCTGCTTTTACAGTACCTTCTGCCATGTCCAAAAGTGGTATTCATGCTATGACTCAATCTTTAGCAACGGAATGGGGGAAAACTGGAATAAGAATAAATGCTATTGCGCCAGGACCTTTTCCTACAGAAGGTGCTTGGGCTAGATTATCTCCTGGTCAAGATCCAGATGCTGCAGGTTCTGATTCAAGCGGAACATACAGTCAAAACCCTATGGGAAGAGTGGGGGAGATGGAAGAATTAGGGAACTTAGCTACTTTTCTTATGTCTGATGGTTGTAACTATTTAAATGGGCAAACAATTGCTATTGATGGAGCTGAATACCTAACAGGTGGAACTTTCTATAGAGCATTAGCTTCACTTGAAGATAAGGATTGGGAAGCCATTAGAGATACAATTAAAAGTAGTAACGAAAAAGATAAAGCTAAAAGATCAGTTTAATTAAGGAGTAAGACATGAGCAATGAGACTATACAAAATATGCATAGAGTATTAGAGCTTCAAAAGAACTTAAATATTAAAGAAGGAGCACCTAGTCTAGAACTTAGGTCCGATCGTTTAGATAGGGTAGTTTCCATGGTTACCAAGTATAAATCAGAAATAATTTCTGCGCTGCAAGATGATTTTGGGAATAGAGACCCAGTAATGTCTGCAGCCACTGAAGTTGATTCAGTTATAGGGCCAATGATGCATGCGAAGAAAAATCTAAAAAAATGGATGAAAACTGAAAAAAGAAAAGCAGCTATAGCTCCATTAGGATCAGCTCTTTCTCTTTTAGGTGCAAAAGCTGAAATTAGATATCAACCTAAAGGTGTTGTAGGTGCAATTAGCCCTTGGAATTTCCCTCTAAATCTTGCCCTAGCTCCATTAGCTGGAATCTTATCTGCTGGCAATAGGGTAATGTTAAAACCTTCAGAACTTACGCCTGCTTCATCTGACCTTACGAAGTTAATGATAGAAGAGTTTTTTGATGAATCAGAGATAGGGGTATTTATTGGAGATCCTGAAGTTGGAGCTGCTTTTAGCGGACTTGCCTTTGATCATCTAATTTTTACAGGTGGTACGGCCATTGCTAAACACGTAATGAGGGCAGCATCAGAAAACCTTGTACCTTTAACTTTAGAGCTTGGAGGTAAATCTCCAGTTGTGGTTGGTAAATCTTCTAAAATAAAAGAGACTGCCACAAGAGTGATGCAGGGAAAAACTATGAATGCAGGTCAAATTTGTTTAGCTCCTGATTATGCGTTGGTACCTGAAGATAGTGTCGATGAATTTGTTCAAGCTACAGTTGATGTCACTTCAGAAATGTATCCTGATATGAAAGATAATGATGATTTCACATCTATTATCAATCAAAGACATTATGATCGGATTCAAGGGTATATATCTGATGCTAAAGAAAAAGGAGCAGAGGTGGTAGAAATAAATCCTTCTAACGAAGATTTTAGTCAACAACCTCATCACAAAATACCTCCAACAATCATTTTAAATCCTACTGAAGATATGCAAGTCATGCAGGAAGAAATCTTTGGTCCTGTTTTACCTGTAAAGACGTATAAAGATGTTTCAGAAACAGTGGACTACATTAATAGCAAAGACAGACCTTTAGGACTTTATTACTTTGGAGAAGATTCTAAAGAAAAAGACTACGTCCTAGACAACACAACTTCAGGTGGGGTTACAGTAAACGATGTTATCTCTCATATAACCATGGAAGACTTACCTTTTGGTGGAGTGGGACCTAGTGGAATGGGCTCTTATCACGGGTATGATGGTTTTAAAGAATTTAGTCACGCTAAGTCGGTTTATAAGCAGTCTTGGTTGAATTTAAATAAAGTGGCAGGTTTGGTACCTCCTTACAAAAAGAAAGAAGATAACGCAAAATCAGCTTAGCTTTTTCCTTACAGTGATATAGGGTTCTTATGAAAAATATATCTCTTTTTATTGCTCTAAGATACTTCAAAAGTAAAGGCCAGGGTTTCATTTCATTCCAATCTGGAATGGCTCTAGGAGGTATTGCTATTGGAGTTGCCATCTTAATTCTTGTTACTTCTGTCATGAATGGGTTCGAAAGAGAATTAAAAACTAGAATACTCCAAGCAATTCCTCACGCTTCTATACAAGGAAGCATAGCTAAGGCTGAAGTCGATGGCATAAGTGATTCTCTAATGCTCAATTCTAATGTCTTAGGTGTTGCTCCTTATATAGAAACCCAAGGCCTATTAAGTTCTGGAACTTATCTAAAAGGAGTCTATATATTTGGCATAGACCCTCAGTACGAAAAGAACGTTTCAACAATTGAGAGCCATTTTATTGAAGGGTCTCTAGATTCATTACAAGATAATGACTATAACTTGGTAATCGGCGATATCTTAGCCATTCAATTAGGTTTAAGAGTAGGGGATTCAGTAAATATATTAGTTCCTGAAACGACCTTAGGCTTGGCAGGGATTTTACCCAGAACAAAGAAATTCAAAATAACTGGCATATTTAGTTTAGGCGCACCTGAAATTGATCAGAGTTATATTTATTTAAATACGGACAACGCTTCTAAGTTATTGCGAACGGGAGAATCTGTACATGGAATCAGGATAAGATATTCAAATCTATTTAATGCTAAAGACTACATAAAATCAGATTTGTTGAGAATAAATAAAGAATTCCAAAAGAATTACAAAGCAAGTACTTGGGAGACAAGTTACGGGACTTTATTTGAAGCTATTCAAATGGAAAGGTTCTTGGTTGCCTTCATGCTAATGACATTAGTCCTAATATCATCTTATAACTTGATGTCTATGCTTATCATGACAATTAAAGAAAAAGAATCCCAAATAGCTATCTTAATTTCTTTAGGGGCCACAAATCGTTTCATTAAGAACATCTTTTTGTTTTTCGGTTTTTTAATAGGCTTAGTAGGCATAATCGTTGGATTATTAGCCGGATTACTGTTAACAATTTATTTTGGATCTATAGTTAGCTTTGTAGAGAGTTTATTTGAAGTTCAGTTCATGAAAGTGTACTTTATAGATTATTTTCCTATTGACATTAGAGGTAGTTGGGTATTTTCTATTTGTGTCATCTCTCTTTTCTTGGCATCAATTGCCAGTGTTTATCCATCGAAGATAGCTTCAAGAGTTGAACCAGCAGAGGCACTTAAATATGAATGATATTTTAATAAACTGCGTCAATATAAATAAGGCCTATAACCAAGGCGATGAACAACTTGAAGTTTTAAGCGATCTAAGTTTTTCTGTAAAAGAGGGGGAATGTATAGGTTTAACTGGAGTTTCAGGATGTGGAAAATCAACACTACTTCATATTCTAGCCGGGCTTGATTTGCCTGATTCCGGAGAAGTTAATTTTAACGGAAAGAATATTGTTCTATTAGATAGAGATGATAGGGCTACATTTAGAAATAAAAATATTGGTTTTGTTTATCAATTTCATCATTTACTACCAGAATTTAGCGCGATAGAGAACGTAGCCTTTCCTTTATGGCTATCCGGTGAATCTAAGGATAAAAGTTTAAGAGAAGCCAAAGATATATTGGATAAGGTTGATCTGAAATTTAAAGAAGACAGCAGGCCTAGTCAGCTTTCTGGAGGTGAAAGGCAAAGGGTTGCAATTGCGAGGTCGATCATAAATAAGCCATCATCAATATTAATGGATGAGCCAACAGGGAATTTAGACAATAAAAACGTAGATAATTTTATGAATCTTGTTCTGGGTTTAAGTAAAGATCTCAATATTAGCTTAATTATTGCAACACACGACAATAACGTCTCAAGTCGACTGGATAGGTTATTAAATCTAGAATAGAGTCTATGGTCAGTAAAAATACGAAACTATCAGGTATCCGCCTTTACGGTAGGTTGCTTTCATATGTTTTGCCTTACATACCTTTATTTGTTGTGAGCATTATAGGTTTTGCTATTTACTCAGGCTCGCAAGTTGCTGCAACTGAATGGCTAAAAAGAATTATTGATTACGTTAATGACCCGGTTGGGGATATGAGACTTATTCTGCCTGTTGCTTTAATTGCTATTGCTTTAGTAAGGGGTATTGGTTTTTTTGTAGGAAATTACTTACTTTCTTCTATATCAAATAGACTTGTTCACAACATTAGAACTGAGCTATTTAACAAGCTTACTGTTCTACCAAGCTCTTATTATGACCAACATAGCTCTGGCCATTTAATCTCAAGAATAACTTTTAACGTTATGCAAGTAACTGGTGCTGCTACAAATGCATTAAAGATATTTATACGAGAAGGCCTCCTAGTTATAGGCTTAATTACTTATTTAATGTTTCTTAATTGGCAATTAGCTATGTTTCTTTTTATAGCCGCTCCTTTCATCGCTATTATTGTTGGAGTAGCAGCAAGAAGGCTTAGGAAGATTAGTGGAAGAATTCAGACTGCCATGGGAGACGTAACGCACGTAGCTTCAGAAACTATAACTGGACACGAAGAAGTTAAATCTTTTGGTGGGGAAGAATATGAAATCAGTAGATTTAATGATGCAAGTGATAACAATAGAAAACAAAATCTAAAATTAGAAGCTACTAATTCAATTGCCTCGCCCTTAGTTCAACTTTTTGTGTCTGCAGCGTTAGCTTTAATAACTTGGTTGGCACTTGATGCCTCCATTGTTTCTAACATGACACCTGGTACTTTTATAGCCTTCTTTAGCGCTGCGGGAATGCTTGCAAAACCAGTTAGGCAATTATCAGAAATAAATAGTCAAATACAAAAAGGGTTGGCGGCAGCTGAAGATATATTTAGTCAATTGGATGAAACGCCTGAAAGAAATGAAGGAACGTATACTTCAGACGAAATTAAAGGAGAGATAACCTTTTCAAATCTTAATTTTTCATATGAAGGAGAAACAGGTAAAAATACGTTAGAAGATATTAATTTAACAATTAATCAAGGTGAAACCGTAGCTTTCGTTGGTAAATCAGGTGCCGGTAAAACTACATTAATGAGCCTGCTCCCTAGGTTTTATGACGGACACGAAGGAGACATAAAGGTAGACGGCATATCAATAAGCGAATATGAAATAACTAATTTAAGGTCACACATAGCTTTGGTAAGTCAAAACGTTACTTTATTTAATGACACTATTGCTAACAATATAAACTATGGATCTTCTGATACTGATTTTGATCAAATAAAAGAAGCAGCGAAAAAAGCTAATGCTGATTCTTTTATAGAATTAATGGCAGATGGATATGAGACGCAAGCAGGTGATGATGGTGTTTTACTTTCTGGAGGTCAGCGTCAGAGAATAGCTATAGCGAGAGCTTTATTAAAAGATGCATCCATACTTATACTTGATGAGGCTACTTCAGCTTTGGATTCAGAGTCAGAAAACTATATTCAAGAAGCACTAGTTGAATTATCTAAAAATAAAACTACTTTAGTCATTGCTCACCGCCTTTCTACGATTGAATCTGCAGATAAGATAGTTGTATTGGATCATGGAAAGATTGTAGAAATAGGCAACCACGCTTCTCTTATAGAAAAAGATAGCCATTATGCAGAGCTGCATAGAAATCAATTTAAAGACGACCCTCGGGTTACTGCTAAGATTGATGAGGTCACAGATTTAACCATTCCTGAAGATACTCAAATAGGTCAAGTTAGTTTTATTGAAGATAGTTGGTATAAGAAAAGACTTTGGTTATGGATCTTATGGCCATTCTCTAGGCTTATTAAATCCTTAGTCATAAGAAGAAGAAATAAATTTTTACTTAATTCAGAACTTTCGTGGAAGCCTAACATTCCCGTAATAGTTGTTGGAAATATTATTGTAGGAGGTTCTGGAAAAACACCTTTTGTTATTTGGCTTTCTAAAGTTCTTGAGGAACAAGGATATAAGCCTGGAATAGTAAGTAGAGGTTATGGTAGTAAATCAAATCAATATCCTTTAGTCATTAATGATGATTCGAGAGTTGAGGATGCTGGAGATGAGCCGCTTATTATTCGTAGAAATACCAATAGGCCAGTTTGTATTTCTCCTAACAGACCCCAAGCTGTTAAGAAACTATTAGAAGATACAGATACAAATATAGTTATAAGTGATGATGGATTGCAACATTACAAGTTGGGCAGAGATATGGAAATAATAGTATTTGATGGACTAAGAGGAATAGGAAATAGTCTTTGCTTACCAGCTGGTCCATTAAGGGAACCAATTGAGCGCTCTAAAGATGCTGATTTTATTGTCAGCTCAACAAAAAGATTAAACATTGAAGAGATTCACGAAGACTGCTTAATGACTTACAAACCATTGGAGTGGGTAAGGCTAAGTGACAACAGAAGGTTTCCAGCAAAGGACTGGCCGTTATCAAGAAATGTGCATGCTGTTGCAGGAATAGGAAATCCTTCTAAGTTTTATAATACATTAACTGTTTTAGGCCTTAATCTTGTAGAGCATAGTTTTCCAGACCACTATCAATTTAAAGAAGATGATTTAAATTTTGAGGACAATCATCCAATCTTAATGACAGAAAAGGATGCAGTCAGATGCATGGATATGAAAAATAAAAATCTTTGGTACTTATCAATTGAAGCTGAAATTAAAGATGACAGTTTTAAAACAGAATTACTTGCAAAACTAAAAGAAATTGGAGATTAAATGACTGCATTAGATAAGAAGTTATTAGACATATTAGTTTGTCCTGTATCTAAAGAGCCTTTAGAGCAAGTTGGAGATGAATTAATTTGTAAAAAAAGTAAATTAGCCTATCCAATTAAAGATGGAATACCTGTAATGCTCCCTGATGAAGCTCGTAAAATAAATTAGATGCAGGATTTTATCGTTTTAATACCGTCTAGAATGGAATCTACTCGATTACCTGGAAAACCATTAAAACTTATAGGTAATAAAACATTAATACAGAGAGTCTATGAACAGGCACTTAAAAGCAAGGCTAAGGAAGTTTTAGTTGCTACAGATTCAGAAGAGATTATTTCTCACTGCTCAAATAACGGTATTAATACTGTTTTAACTAGATCTGATCATTTAACAGGGTCAGATAGGCTTGCTGAAGCAGCGGATAACCTAAATTTAGAAGGGGATCAGATCATTATTAACGTTCAAGGAGATGAGCCTTTTATAGATCCCGAAGATATAAATAATTTATTCGATTTAATGGTGCAAACATCCTCAAACATGGCAACTTTATACGCAACCTTGGATGCCAAGGACATAACTAACACAAGTGTCGTTAAGTTGTGGATTAAAGATGACAGAAGTGCACTTAATTTCTCTAGAAAAATAGATGATAAAGGTCATATCAATCAAGCCAAAATGCATCTTGGTATTTATGCTTATCGAGCTAGTTTTTTAAAGCAGTTTGTAAAATGGCCTCAAAGTGAAAGAGAGCTAGATACGCAACTTGAACAAATGAGAGCTATGGATAATGATGAAGTTATATATGCCAAAGAATCCATAAGTAATATCCATTTAGGTGTAGATACTAAGGAAGAACTAGAGTTTGCTAGGGAAATTGCCAGTTCTATATAAAATGAAGATTGAAGAGAATTGTTCCATAAAAGACATTAATTCTTTAAGAATCAATCAATTTACAAAATATTTTTGCTCAATAGAGACAGTTGAGCAACTTCAAGAAGCAATTGAATTTTCTAAGATAAAGAAAATTCCTTTGTTGTTTATCGGAGAAGGGTCAAACGTTGTCTTCACCAGTGACTATGATGGATTGATAATAAGAAATAATATCTTTGGAAAGATTGAACATGACGAAGGAACTGTAGAGATTTCTTCGGGTGAAAACTGGCATAACTTTGTTGATTGGAGTTTATCTAACGAAAGGTATGGCTTAGAAAACCTAGCACTTATACCAGGCACCGTTGGCGCTTCACCTATACAGAATATTGGAGCATATGGAAAAGAGGTTTCTGCGTTTATTAAAGAGGTTAAATCAATCAATACACTTACGACAGAAGAAAGAGTATTTTCTAAAGAAGAATGTAAATTTGGTTATAGATCCAGCTTATTCCAGAATAAAAAAGAATATTTTATTACTTCCGTAGTTTTTGAAACTAACTCAGATCCTTGTATAGATATATCTTATGATTCCTTACAAAAATTTTTTAGAGCTAGTTCTATGGAAATAGAAGCGATAACACCTAAAGATGTATTTGATGGCGTTTCATCCTTAAGGAGAACTATTTTACCAAATCATAATAAAGAATTTAACGTGGGTAGTTTTTTTAAAAACTTGATCCTAGGAGAGGAAGATTTTAAAAATTTAACTGAGATAATTAATGTGCCTTATTATGAAACCAATTCTTCATACAAAGTTTCTTCTGGTTATTTAATAGAAAAAGGTGGATGGAAAGGAAAGGGCGCAAAGAACGTAAGGATTTCTGAGAAACATGCTTCGGTTCTAACAACAAGCGGCAATCTAGATGGAAAGGAAGTAGTTGAATTTGCTAATTCTATTATTGATGATATTTACAGCAAATTTAGAGTTAAATTAGAAATAGAACCGACATTAATTTAATTGAAAGATGGAGTTTCTAACTGTAGCAATTTTGCATTTATTTGCGGTCGCAAGCCCTGGTCCTGATTTCGCATTAGTAACGAGACAAAGCTTAAGATATAACCGAAAAGTAGCAATATGGACTAGCTTGGGAATAGGGGTAGGAATACTATTCCATTCACTTCTAGCAATAACAGGCTTGGTTTTATTAATAACATCCAATGAACTATTCTCAATAATCCTTAAAATTATAGGATCACTTTATTTATTGTATTTGGGAGTTAATTCAATCCTAGGTAGTAAAGAAGAAGGTAATATTGAAGAAGAAAATACGAACACAGATAAATTTAATGGCTTTCTGGCCGGTTTAATTACGAATATTACAAATATTAAAGCCATCTTATTCTTTGTTACTGTGTTTAGCGTAGTGATAGATACAGGAAATAATCTATACCTTTTACTTTATGGTGCTTATATGGCTTTAGCTACATTTGTATGGTTTTCAATTATTTCCTTTGTTTTTACTAGTGAAGTCTTTAAAAGCAGATTTTCTTCATTCTTAGGTTTATTTGAAAAGATTATAGGTTTTACTTTAATTCTTTTATCCTTACAGATTCTTATTTATCAAATATCTATATAAATGAATAAACCAACAATCTCATCAATATTTTCTGAACTATCAAAGCTAGACGAAGATACTTTCCCGCCTGTTGATAAATGGGACCCGCCTTTATGCGAGAACGTAGAAATGCGAATTGATCGATCTGGGAGATGGTTTTTCATGAATTCTCCAATTGGTAGAGAGAGAATGGTTAATTTGTTTAGTAGGGTGCTGAGATTAGATTCTGATGGTTTTTATTACTTAGTTACTCCCGTAGAAAAAATTAGGATTCTTGTAGAAGATAAACCATTCATAATTATTGATTTTGAGGTTCTAAGTTCCGGTAAACAACAAATTTTAAACTTTAAAACAAATACTTATGAGACTTTTTCTTTAAATTCAGATCATCCACTAAGGGTTGAAGTAAATAAGAACACTTTAGAACCTTCGCCATACGTATTAGTAAGGAAAAACTTAGAAGCCTTAATATCAAGGAACGTTTACTATAAATTAATTGATTTAGGGGAAGAGAGGGGCACAAATTTTGGGTTAGAAAGTCAGGGAATATTCTTTAAATTATACTAGAAGCATAAAAAAACAGAGCATTAGCTCTGTTTAGTTCGAGTTCGAAAGAGTCTAAAATTGAGTTTCTTCTTTTAGCGCCTTGATTAATTTCTCTTTTAATCTTGGTGGTCTAATAAATTTTTTTGGTACCTTTTTTATTAGAGCTTTCTTCTTTCGTTCTCTAACTTTCTTATCTCTTCCTTCTACCGTCTCGAGTGGTTTCTGATCGGATAATTAAGTAAGTTAATAATACTCCTTTTTCCTAATCGGTCAACACTTTTTTTAACTTTTTTTTAACTTTTTTTTGCTTATTTAAAATGCTTTCAAGATATTGATTTTATTACATATTTGGGTAATTAGGACCGCCTGATCCTTCAGGTGTCACCCAATTAATATTTTGCGAAGGGTCTTTTATGTCACATGTCTTGCAATGAACACAATTCTGTCCGTTTATCTGAAAGATTTTTTTACCATCTTTCTCTACAATTTCATATACACCGGCAGGACAATACCTTTGAGCTGGTTCATCGTATTTAGGTAAATTAACTTCTAAAGGTATAGACGGATCTTTTAATACTAAGTGGCAGGGCTGATCTTCTTCATGATTAGTATTTGATAAAAATACCGAAGAAAGTTTATCGAAACTAATTACTCCATCAGGTTTAGGGTAATCTATTTTCGGCATTTTATTAGCCTCTTTTAAGCAATCATGATCTGGTTGGTCGTGATGTAATGTAAAAGGCAATTTTCCTCTAAATATAAGCTGATCCATACCAGCCAAAGCCACACCTAATAAAGTTCCAAACTTATGAATAAATGGTAAAAAATTTCTAGCTTTATGAAGTTCCTTTTCTAACCAAGAAGATTGTAAGTTCGATTGAAAGTTTGCAATGTCTTTGTCTGACTCTTCTTTAGCTAATTCTTCATAAATACTTTCAGCTCCTATCATTCCTGATTTCATCGCAGTATGAGTTCCTTTTATTCTAGGAAAATTCATAGTTCCAGCATCATCTCCTACAAGCAACCCACCAGGGAAGTTCATCTTAGGAATTGATTGATAACCACCTTTGATCAGAGCTCTTGCACCATAAGCAGTTCTTGTACCTCCATTTAAATATTTTTTAATTGAAGACTGATGTTTCCATTGCTGAAATTCATCAAAAGGGCTGATGTGTGGGTTGTCGTAATCTAAAGGTACTATGTAACCCAAGAAAGCCTGATTGTTTTCACCATGATAGAAATATGATCCAGATAGAACTCCTTTTGCTGCAGGCCATCCCATTGTGTGTATTACAAGACCTTCTTCATGCAACTCAGGGTTTATATCCCAAACTTCTTTAAAGCCTATACCATAGTGTTGAGGATCACTGTCTTGATCAAGATTAAATTGGCTTATTGCCTGCTTTCCTAAATGGCCTCTACATCCTTCTGATAAGACCGTATATTTAGCTAAAAGGTCTATACCGGGTTCAAAGCTAGGTTTCTTTTCACCAGATGCATCAAGACCCATATCTCCCGTTGAGACTCCAATTACAGTTTCATTATCATAAATAAGTTTAGAGGCTGTAAAACCCGGGAAAATATCTATTTCTAATCCTTCAGCGTATTCACCTAACCATCTACAAAAATTACCAAGACTCATGATGTAATTGCCATGATTTTTAAACGTTGTCGCAAACATTGTAGGTATGGAAAACGCGCTTGATTCATTAAGCAAATAACGAACCGAGTCCTTTTTTACTGGAGTATTTAACGGAGCTCCTAATTCTTTCCAATCAGGTATTAGCTCATTAAGAGCTTTTGGATCAAAAACGTTACCCGAAAGGATGTGAGCCCCAACTTCAGAACCTTTCTCAACCACACAAATAGAGATTTCTTTAGAATTTTGATCACATAATTGTTTTAACTTTATTGCTGTAGACAAGCCTGCCGGACCAGCTCCAACAACAACTACGTCATATTCCATTGATTCTCTTTCTGTATTTTCCATATTTAAAAATATTTATTTGTATTGAGTGGGGCTGCAGTTATAGAATACGGTCTTTGAATTTTACCATATAAGGAAAATAGTATGAAGATTCTAGTTCCCGTAAAAAGAGTAGTTGATTACAACGTTAAAGTCAGAGCTAAATCTGATGAGAGCGGTCCAGATCTAAGCAATGCAAAAATGGCAATTAATCCCTTTTGTGAAATAGCTATAGAAGAAGCAGTAAGACTAAAGGAAGCTGGTAAAGCTGAAGAAGTAATAGCGGTTTCAGTTGGAGATTCCGCTTCTCAAGAACAATTAAGAACATGCTTAGCTCTTGGTGCAGATAGAGCAATTCTAATAGAAACTAGTGAAGCACCAGAACCATTAGGTGTGGCGAAGGCACTTAAAGCTATTGTAGAAAAAGAGAGTCCTGAAATAGTAATTCTAGGAAAGCAGGCTATAGATGATGATGCAAACCAAACTGGTCAGATGCTAGCTGCATTGCTTGGTTATGCTCAAGGTACATTTGCCTCAGAGGTTGACATTCAAGACGGAAAAGTGGAAGTCATTAGGGAGGTAGATGGAGGCTTGCAAACAGTATCATTAAACCTACCTGCAATCATCACAACTGATCTAAGACTAAATGAACCCAGATATGCTTCTTTGCCTAATATTATGAAAGCGAAAAAGAAACCATTAGATACTATTTCTTGCGACGAACTAGGCGTTGACGTTGCACCTAGAACAGAAACCTTAAAAGTTAGTCCTCCACCAGAAAGAGCTGCGGGAATAATAGTAGAAAGTATTGATGAATTAGTTGATAAATTAAAAAATGAAGCAAAGGTGATTTCATGAGTATATTAGTAATAGCAGAACACGATAATACAGAACTAAAGGCTTCTACATTAAATGCATTAACTGCTGCTTCGGAGATTGGTGGAGACATTGATTTACTTATAGCGGGAAGTGATTGTGGATCAGTGGTTGAGGCTGCTAAGCAAATACCATGCGTTTCTAAAGTTTTACAAGCTGATAAAGCTAGTTATGCCAATGCGCTTGCAGAGAATCTAGGTAATCTTGTAGCTGAATTAGGAAGTAATTATTCTCATATATTAACCCCAGCAACTACAAGCGGTAAGAATTTTATGCCCAGAGTAGCTGCTTTATTAGACGTATCTCAGATATCTGATATCAGCGCAGTATCTTCAGAGGATACTTTTGAAAGACCTATTTATGCTGGAAATTGTATTGCGACTGTTAAAAGTAATGACTCTATTAAAGTAATAACGGTTAGAACTACGGGATTTGATGCTTGCGAATTATCTGGCGGTAGTGCTAGTGTAGAAGAGCTGGATAATGACACGGACCTTGGTGTCTCTTCTTTTATAAAAGAAGAGATTGCTGAATCAGACCGCCCAGAGTTAACTGCAGCAGATGTAGTTATTTCTGGAGGAAGGGGTATGCAAAATGGGGATAACTTTAGCCTACTAAATGGTATAGCTGATAAGCTTGGAGCAGCAATTGGAGCTTCAAGAGCAGCTGTAGATTCAGGGTTTGTTCCTAATGATATGCAAGTAGGGCAGACTGGTAAGATTGTTGCTCCTGATCTTTATATAGCTGTTGGAATTTCGGGTGCAATTCAGCATTTAGCCGGTATGAAAGACAGTAAAGTAATCGTAGCGATTAATAAAGATGAAGAAGCTCCTATCTTTCAAGTTGCTGACTACGGATTGGTGGCTGATTTATTCGACGCTCTTCCTGAACTTGAATCAAAACTATAAGTTTATTTAATCAACAGGCGTTATCCTTTCTAGGATGACGCCAGATTCAATGTGATCGGTATAAGGGAATTGATCAAACATCGCAGCTTTCTTTATTTTATGAGTCTTCTTTAGTATATCTAGATCTCTTTTTAAAGATTCAAAACCGCAAGAAATATAAATGATTTCATCGAAATGAGATATTTTCGAGATAGTATCTTTATCAATTCCCTCTCTTGGCGGGTCTACGAAGATTGATTTTATATTGTATTCTTTTAAGTCAATTTTTTTATTAATTAATCTTCTAAATTCTCTTTTTTCTTCGTAAGCCTCAAGAGTTTCTTTACCTGAAAGTCTGGCGTATTTAATATTGTTACAATTATTTAATTTTATATTTTTTCCAAGGGCCACAAGACTAGGGCGACTATTTTCGGTTGCTATTACGTTGTTAAATAATCTACTTAGAGGAATCGTGAATGTTCCTATTCCACAATGCAGTTCAATGATATCAGTATCTTTTTTTCCATTGTCTTCTATCCAATTAATCATTTGATCACATATATCTGGGTTAGTCTGACTAAAACATTGCTCATATAAATTTAGTCTAAATTCCTTATTTAAAGACTTATATTGTTCAGTTACATAGTCACGTCCAATGATAATTTTTTGATTTTTACTTCTACCTATGAAAGAACATTTAAGGTTTTCTTTTAAGGCTTCTATCTTCTTAATCCAATTTTCATCTAATTTTTTATGATAGATTAAAGACACCATTACTTCATGTGATCTAGAGCTCTGGAATTCAATCTGAAATAATTTTTTTAATAAAACATCTTCTTTGATTAATTCTTCAAGAAGATTTTTCATCAAATTCTGAATACTTTCAGAACATATTGGGTATTCATTAATTTCTATACGATTACGGCCTGCAATCATTGAATAGTTAAAACCATTCTTGAATTTAGCTAATCCAAATTCACACCTATGCCTGAATGAGTGATGGGCTGAAGAATAAATATTTTTTGAAACAACATCATTAAAGTAAGAATTAAATAAATTCTCTTTATCTTCTAGTTGTTTTTTATAATTCTTAGCTGAAATTTTAATCAAGGTTGGGTTAATTATTTTGAATATAGCTATATTTTACAGAAAAACTTAAAAATTCAATTTAACTTAAATTTGTTAGAATAGGGATGTGGAAGAGTTAACAATCACAGAATCTGCAGAAAAATACCTTGATGAACTTTTAGGGTCTCAAGAGAAGGATACTGTCGGTATTAAGATCTTTGTAAGTGAACCAGGAACTCCAAGAGCCGAAACCTGTATTGCGTACGCGAAAGAAGATGAAAGTCTAGACGATTTCTTACTTATTGAGGAACTCAGCTTTTCTCTGCTTTTAGAGAAAAACTCACTTGATTTTATTAAAGATGCAGTAGTTGACTATTCTCCAGATAAATTTGGCGGGACATTAACTATTAAAGCTCCGAATGCAAAACTTCCACAGTTAAATGAGAATGCCTCTATCGAAGAAAAAATTAATTATGTACTTTATTCTGAAATAAACCCTAGTTTGGCTTCGCATGGTGGGGAAGTTTCTTTAGTAGAAGTTTTAGATAAAGAAACAGCAGTTCTTCAATTTGGAGGAGGTTGCCAAGGATGCGGAATGGTGGACTTAACTCTTAAAGATGGAGTTGAAAAAACTTTACTTGAGCAGGTTGATGGTCTGAAAGGGGTTATGGACGTAACTGATCACTCTTACCGTGAAAATGCTTATTACAAATAGAATTTTCATACTAAGCGACATTAACTGTCGTATCCTCAAGTTAAAATAATAAAATATGTCTCAATTAAACGCTGATTCTTGTTATATATTCACTGATACTGAAACAACCGGACTGGATATTAATTTTTCTCAGATAATTCAAGTAGGATCTATACTTACTGATGAATCTTTAAATCAAGAGAATTCGCAAGATATAGGTAGCAAATTATTACCTTGGGTTGTGCCTTCACCAGAAGCATTCCTGGTGCATAAAAAAACAGAATGCTTAGAAGAAGATGCAATGTCTCACTATGAGATGATGAAACTACTTAGAAATACTTGGCTAGACTGGTCTAAAAAAAGAAATGCTGTTTATATAACTTACAATGGACACAGATTTGATGAAGAGCTTTTTCGAAGACAGTTCTATTGGAATCTTTTACCTCTATACATAACCAATACTTTAGGTGCTTCAAGATTAGACATGATGAGTACGCTGCAGTTGGTAGCAAACTTTTTTCCAGATAGCCTTAAACTACCTTCATTTGTGGAAAATGAAGTTAGCATGAAACTCACTGATTGGTCAGATGCCAACTCCATAGAGATCATAAATGCCCATGATGCTTTAGCCGATTGCGTTCAAATGCTAGAGCTAAGTAAATTAATTATTAAGAACGCTGCACCAGTATGGAAAGCATCGATAAAAGGTGCTTCGAAGAATGGAAACTTAGAATTATTACAATCTCAACCATTTGCAATGATAGGGGAAGTGGTTAGGAGAAAGCGTTTTACTTATCCGGTAACCTTTTGCGGACAAAATCCAAAAATGAACAATGAAGTTGCAGTGGCGGATTTATATTTTGATCCAGATCAACTAAATGAATTAACCGATTCAGAATTATTAGAGCAAATTGGTAACAGTGGTACTGCAATTAGAAAAGTTAGAATTAATAAAAGCTTGCCCGTGATGTCATCAGACCAAATACCCAACATAGATACCTTTTTGGATATTCCTTATGATCAATTGGAGGAAAGAGCAAGAAAGATACAAGAAAACGTTAAACTTCAAACGAGAGTGAGTGAACTGTTGGCTAGTAATCAAATAAACTACCCTCCACCAAAGTATCTAGAGCAGAGTGTTTATTCTGGTTTTCCATCAGATGCAGATGATTTGTGGATGGAGAGGTTTCATTCCCTGCCTTGGGAAGAGCGCAGCAAATTACTAGATGGTTTTGAAGATGCTAGATATAAAAAATTAGCTGAAAGATTAATTTGCTCTCATTCACCTGAACTCGCCTCGCCAGATATGATGTCTAGATACCAGAATTTTCTAAATCAAAGACTATTTGACAAAGGCCCATGGTTGTCCTTAGAGAAAAGCATAGAAAAAATAAAAACTCTATTAACTGAGGCGTCAGGAGAAGAAAAAGAAATTCTTGAGAAGCTTGAAAAGAATTTATCGGATAAGAATAGTTTTAATTAGTCTGTAAAGAGGAAATTCTAACAATGACCCCAAAATAAGGGTGGTCGATGAAGTGATATTTATTCTCTTTAATTTTAATTTCTTGATTAATCTCGTAAAGATCATTGTATTTAAAATCTATTGATTCTTGAGCGTTTAAATCTAATGAAGAGTCAGTTATTTCATTATTTAATATCCATTTAGAAAAATCTCCAATATTAATTTTAATATTGTTAAATATAGTCTCCATCCAATAATTATTATCTGTTCCTTTTTCTACTTCCCTAGATTTTGATTTTAATGATTCGTTAAAATCAATGGTTTTAATTAATGCAGATTCAGCAGTTTGAGAATCGGTTTTTTCACTTAATCTTAATTTTGCATCAAGATGAAGGTATCTATCTTTGTAAATTAGTATCTCGCCATAAGTCTTTGTTTGACCATTTGAATTTTGTATAAAAATAAATACAGACTTATCTTTGTTTACAAGAGGTTGATACCAAGAAATAGAATGTAAAACTTTATAGTCTTTATTTTTCTCTAATTTCTTTTTTACTTCCTCAAATTCTTTTTCAAAAAGAATTCTCTCAAAAAGATTAAACCTCGGTTTATAAATTTCTTGTTTTTCTGTTACCTCTTCCTCAAATTGAGTTTTATCTTGAATTAAACTTTCTATTTTTATTTTGATTGTATTATTTTGATTTTTTTCATTAAAAACTGGTTTTTTAACTAATAGGGTAGGCTGATCTTTAATTATAAGAAGTTCTTCACTAAGATTAAGTGGACCTAAATCTTTCCATTTTTCTTTTAAATCAACTTCTTCAATAAATTGATTCTTAAAGATTAGAAAATCTATTTTATATATCTCTCCGTAATCTTTTTCGTTTATATAGCTTTCAATAAATTCATCGGGTGTAACAACTGCATATATAGGATAAGAAAATATAAGAAGAAAAATAAAACGTTTAATTGGCATTTTGACTGATTACTTTAATTACATCTTTTGTCATATTTATCTTAGATTCTATATCTTCAGCATTAATAAGGGAGGTATTTAGATCAGTATTTCTAAAAAAGATATTTATCTTATCTTTGTTAAAGTTGATCTTAGCTATCGAATTTTCTTCGCTTAACAATCTAAGTTCTGCTTGATAAAAGAAATGCTTAATTTCAATAGGTAATAAGCCAAAACGGTTAATCATCTCTACTTGTATTTTTCTTAGATCTTCTTCAGAGCTTGCTAATGCGATTCTGTTATACATTAAAAGTCTTACATTGATATCAGGAAGATACTCTTCAGGAATTAAACAGCTTTCATTGATATTCACTTCAGGCAATTCGTCTAGATTATGGAAATCAAGTTCTCCATTTTTTATAAAGTCTGTAGCTTTCTTTATCATTCTCGTATATAGATCTAGACCTATTGAGTCAAAAACACCACTTTGATTAGAGCCGAGAATTTCACCTGCTCCTCTTATTTCAAGATCTTTTAAAGCTAATAAGAATCCTGCTGATAATGAATCTGTTTCTTGCAGAGCTTCCAGTCTTTTATCTGCAGATTTTTTTGAAATTATATGTCTTGCCCTCAAGAAGTAAGAATAAGCCTGTTTGTTACTTCTACCAATTCTACCTCTTAACTGATGTAACTGCGCTAAACCTAATTTATCTGCTTCTTCGACTATTAGAGTGTTAGCGTTAGGCACATCGATCCCACTTTCAATTATTGTTGAGCAAACTAAAACGTCTATTTCGTTAGCATGAAAGGAAATCATTTTCTCTTCTATTTCTTTACTGTTAAGTTGTCCATGAACAATCTCAATTTTTAAACCAGGAAATCTAGATTTTAATCTTTGCTTTCTATCTTCTATTAACCTCAGATTATTACAAAGATAATAAGTTTGACCATTTCTTAAACTTTCTCTTTGTATGGCTTCGTAAATTAGATTCTCATTAAAAGAATATACGAAAGTTTTTACAGGCAAACGGTCGTCTGGAGCAGTAGCAATAATTGACAGGTCCTTTAACTCAGTTAGAGCATAATTTAATGATCTAGGTATGGGCGTTGCTGAAAGACTTATTATTTCAACTTCTTCTTTTAAAGATTTAATTTTTTCTTTTTGACGCACACCAAATCTATGCTCTTCATCTATAACCAGAAGACCTAAATTATCAAACTTAACATTATTTTGTAAAACTGCATGAGTTCCTATAAGGATATCTATTTTTCCTTCACTTAACTTAAGCAGAAGCTCATCTTTTTGTTTGTTCTTTATATTTCTAGATAGAACTTCAATTTCAACCCCGGTATTTTCAAATCTATCTATAAAGCTTGAGAAGTGTTGGCTTGCTAAGAGTGTTGTCGGAACCAAAACACAGGTTTGTTTTTTATTAAAAGCAGCAATGAAAGCGGCTCTCATGATAACTTCAGTCTTACCAAAACCAACTTCTCCACAAATTAATCTATCCATAGGAACAGGCTTTTGCATATCAAGAATTACTTCATCAATTGTTTTTTTCTGATCAAAAGTTTCTTGATAAGGGAATTTTGAACAAAATGCTTGATATTCTTTAATAGGCACTTCATAAGAAAATCCTTGTCTGCTAGATCGTTTAGCCTGAACTTGCAATAGCTCAGCAGCCGTATCAAAAGTTTGCTTTAATGCTTTATCTTTTCTAGCAACCCATCTTTTTGATCCTAAAACATCAATAGACCTATCTTTAGGACCAAAATATTTAGAAACTAAGTTCATGTGCTCTATTGGAACGTAAACTTTACTGTTATTTGCGTATTCAATCTCAAGACAGTCAGTTATTCCTATAAATGTATCAATATGCTTCAATCCATTAAAGATTCCTATCCCATGTGTTAAATGCACCACTAAATCATTCTTGGTAGGCATATTTTGTAAACTTAGGTCACTTTTTTCATTTCTCTCTTTTATTTCTATCTCTTTAAGTTTGATTTCTAAACTTTTATCTAGCTTGAAGTGAATTACCTTCCTATCTATAACGTGATCAAGAAAATCTTTGTATTCAATGAATAAGTCGTCAGGTGATAAAAGAGGTCTTTTTTGATCATATCTATATTCTTCATACCGTTCATTTATTAACTCTTCAAAAATACTAACTTCTTCAGATACCCCTTCTTGTATATGAATTGTTTTCATATTTTCTATATAACCTAAAAGGCTAGTTTTATGTCCATAAAATAACGGTAGATATATCTCAACTCCTTCCGCAGGCCTTGCATTTAAAATTCTGTTAAAAATTTCTGAATCACCTTCAAAAACATTAAATTTGTTTCTCCAATTATTCTGAAAATTAAGTGCGCTTTTTTCGTTTAGTGGATATTCAAAAGAGGGAAGGTGATTAATAGATTGAATCTGTTCACTAGCAATTTGCGTTTGAGGATCAAATATACGCAAGCTTTCTATATCGTTTCCAAAAAATTCAATTCTTATAGGATCCTTTTCGCTTGTTAAAAAAATATCTAAAATTGAACCTCTCAAAGCATATTCCCCAGGAATAGAAGCAAAGTCTGACCTCGAATATCCATGATTACTTAAAAGATTTAATAAATTTTCTAGGTCCAACTTGTCACCAACTTTCATATTGTTGATAGGCATGACATGACTTATATCTGGACAAGGAGATAATAGCGTTTGTACCGACACAATAAGATTAATATCTAATTGTTTAGTTAATTCAGAAAAGCAACTTAGTCTACTAGCTCTAGTTACAGGAGAAGAAGAAAAAAAGTCATAAGGCAATAGTTCCGAACCTTCAAGAATTAAGCAATTAAATTCATCTTTAAGTTCTCCAAACAATAATTTTGCTGATTGGGTATCTTTGGTTACAAATAGATTTTGTTTAGGCGAGTTTAATCCCAGATTTTTTAAATCTGTAAGGGTGTTAAGTCTTTTTGTCACTAGTCTTAAAGCTTATTTTAGTAATCAAAAAATGAAAATTATATAGGTAAGTGTATAATTATTTTTTTTTAATTTTAGGTTATACAAAATGGACTTAACTTTTTCAGATTCTGATCTCTCTTTTAGAAAGGACGTGGTTGCCTTTCTAGATAATGAATATCCTACTGATATAAAAGAAAAACAAGACAAGAGGATACCTTTAGAGAAAGAAGAAATAATAAGATGGCAGAAAATCCTTCATAATAAAGGATGGTTTGCTATTAACTGGCCAATTGAATTTTCTGGTTACAAAGAGCTTTCAGTTACAGAAAAATATATACTTCAAGAAGAATTGGCTAAAGCTAATACTCCTACCGCTATCCCATTCGGAATGGGTATGTGTGCCCCTGTTATTTATAGTTTCGGTACTCAAGATCAAAAAGAAAAACACCTACCTTCAATACTCAATAGTGATATTTGGTGGTGTCAGGGATATTCTGAACCTGGTTCTGGCTCTGACCTAGCTTCTTTGAAAACTAAAGCAGAATTAGTTGATGATAAATACATTGTTAACGGAACAAAGACTTGGACAACTTTAGCTCAGCATGCAGATTGGATTTTTTGTTTAGTCAGAACTGAAACAACACCAATTAAGCAAGAAGGTATAAGCTTTTTACTAATAGACATGTCAACACCTGGAATTGAAGTTAAACCTATCATAACAATCGATGGATCTCACGAAGTTAATATGGTTTATTTAGATAATGTTGAAGTCCCAAAAGAAAATCTAATTGGAGAAGAAGGGCAGGGCTGGAATATTGCTAAATTCTTGCTAGCACATGAAAGAAGTGGGATAGCAGGTATAGCAGCTCTTAAAAGAGAACTAAAAAGGCTTAAAGAGTTATCTTCAGAAATACCGTTAGGTGAGGGCTCCTTATTAGAGGACTATCAATTTAGAAGTAAGATTGAAGAAACAGAAATCGAATTAACAGCTACTGAATTTACTGAACTTAGAACTTTAGCTGCTATGTCTCAAGGGGGTTCCCCTGGAGCAGAGTCTTCTATTTTGAAGATTAAAGGAACCGAATTACAACAAACAATATCTGAATTATTTGTTGAAATGCTTGGTTATTATGCCCATCCTTTTTACCTAGAGAATGAAATAGGTTCCAATGAAACGGTAGGACCAGATTACGCTGCACCTGTAATGCCACATTACTTAAACTATAGAAAAGTAAGCATTTATGGAGGTAGTAATGAAATTCAACGTAACGTTATATCAAAAGCAATTTTAGGACTTTAAATTATGGATTTTACATTTAATGAAGAACAAACAATGATCCAGGATCAAGTTGAACAATTCGTTCAAAAGGAATATGACTGGGAAACAAGACAGGAGCTGTCGAATTCTGATTTAGGGTTCGGAGCCAACAATTGGAAAATTTTTGCAGAACTTGGCTGGTTAGGCATAGCAATATCTGAAGATAATGGTGGCTTTGGTGGTTCTTCTATAGAAACAATGCTTATCATGGAAGAATTTGGCAAGGGTTTAGTGGTAGAGCCTTTTCTGGAAACGATAGTCATGTCTACTGGCTTGTTAGATCAATACGGCACTGATGAACAAAAAAGTGAAGTTATAAGCTCTGTAATAAGCGGTGAAATGCATTTAGCATTAGCTTACGCTGAACCGCAAAGCAGGTTTAATCTCTCTGATGTAGTAACAGAAGCAAAGGCAGATGGTGATAATTTCATAATTAATGGATTTAAGTCCGTTGTTATGAATGGACCATCAGCCAATAAGTTCATTGTTTCTGCACGCACTTCAGGAAAACAACTTGATAAGAAAGGAATTTCTTTGTTTTTAGTTGACTCTGATATAGCTGGTTTAACTAGAACTGATTATAAAACTGTTGATGGAAGAAAGGCCTCTGATTTAAATTTAGAAAATGTATCTGTACCAAGTAAATCTTTAATCGGCTCACTGGACGAAGGCTTTAATGTTCTAGATGAATCAATAGATAGATCTATTTTAGCAATATCAGCTGAAGCAGTAGGTGCTATGGAGGTCTTATACAAGACTACGGTTGAGTACACAAAAACAAGAGAGCAATTTGGAACTCCTATTGGAAAATTCCAAGTTCTTCAACACAGAATGGTAGACATGTTCATGGAATACGAACAATGTAAGTCCCTTTTATACATGGCCACTATGAAAAATGAAGAAGGCGCTCCCGATGCTAAAAAAGCTATTTCAGGTCTTAAATATCAAGTCGGTAAAGCCGGAAAATTTGTTGGCCAACAAGCTGTTCAGTTACATGGCGGTATGGGTGTAACGGATGAACTAAATGTAGGTCATTACTTTAAAAGACTCACCACAATTGGAACAATCTTTGGTAATGCAGACTTCCATTTAAAACAATATACTTCTTTATAAACTTATGACAAAAGATCAACCAGATAAGAGGTTAAGACCAGAACCTCCTAAAGATCCATTTGGCGATTTCCAATATCGTCAGGCATTAGCTGAGGAAATGCTTCCTATGATAGGGCGTATTTATAGAAGTAATGTGCACCTTCTTCTATATGGTAAGCCTTTAGTTAATTTATCAGTTTCTGAGATCATGAATGCTCATAGATTTGTTAGAGAAACAGAAAATAATGAATTAAGTGAATTCGAGACCTATCAAGTCATCGTTGCATTGAGTGAATTAGATTTAGGGCCAGCTGAAATAGATATAGGTATTATTGCCGCTGCTTATTTATTTGAAGATAAAGGCCTTAGTTTAGAAGATTTCGTTAAAGAATCTATAACAGATTTAATAGGAAAATCAGGAGCCATTCTTGATAAAGCTCAAGACGTTGTTTTGTATGGTTTCGGCAGAATAGGAAGGTTACTTACTAGGATGCTTATTGAAGATTCAGCAGGTGGAGATAATCTAAGACTTAGAGCTATAGTAGTAAGAAAGGCTATAGATGATGACATCATCAAAAGAGCCAATTTAATGAGAACTGATTCAGTGCATGGGCCTTTTAAAGGGACTATTAGAGTAGTAGAAGAAGAAGACTTATTAATTATCAATGGAAATGAAGTAAAGGTTATCTATTCGAATGACCCAACAACTATTAATTACAGTGAATACGGGATAGAGAATGCTTTGTTAATAGACAATACAGGGGTTTGGAGAACAAAAGAAGGATTGGGAAATCATCTCAGCTGTAAAGGGATCTCTAAAGTTTTATTAACAGCGCCAGCAAAAGATGGTATAAAAAATATAGTTCATGGAATCAATAATGAAATTATAGATAAAGATGACATTTTGGGCGCTGCATCTTGTACTACAAACGCGATTGTTCCAACCTTAAAAGTGTTGAACGATGAATATGAAATTAAATCAGGACATATTGAAAGCGTCCATTCTTATACCAACGATCAAAATTTAATAGATAATTTTCATAAGAAAGAAAGAAGAGGAAGAAGTGCAGCACTTAATATTGTTATTACAGAAACTGGAGCCGGGAAAGCAGTTGGACAAGTGTTACCCGAACTTTTAGGAAAACTAACCGCTAATGCAGTAAGGGTGCCAACACCAAATGTTTCTTTAGCAATTATGAGTTTGGAATTGGGTCAAGAAGTGACTGTTGAAAGTTTAAACGATTTTCTTAGACAGAAAGCATTTCACTCAGATCTAAAAGAGCAAATAGGCTTTACTAACTCTCCTGAAGTAGTTTCTACGGATTTTGTTAGTGATAGTCATGCGGGTATAGTTGATTCAGCTGCCACCATAGTAAATGGCAATAAATGCATTCTTTATGTTTGGTACGACAATGAATACGGTTATACAGCTCAACTTCTTGGTTTGGCTAAAGAAATGGTAGGTTTAACCTACAAAAGATACCCAAATTTTAGCTAATCTTTCTAGCTTTATACTGACGTGATCATTATAATACGCTCGCGTTCTGGGCTGTATTTCTAAATATCATATAGGGAATGATAAAAATAAAGAAAGGTCTCAATATACCCATTAACGGTAAACCTGCCGAAGAAATCAATGACTCTAAAAATAGTCGCTCTGTTGCTATATTAGGAGATGATTATATTGGTATGAAACCAACTATGTTGGTTAAAGAAGGGGATGAAGTTAAGTTAGGCCAAGCGCTATTTGAAGACAAAAAAAATCCGGGAGTCATTTTTACTTCTCCGGCTGGAGGTAAGATTGAATCAATAAACCGAGGTGAAAGAAGGGCTCTTCAATCTGTTGTTATAGAAATTAACAAAGATGAGGAATCATTAGAGTTTAAATCCTTCTTGGAAAATGAGTTGAATCAAGCCACTTCAGACGAAGTAAGAGATCAATTAATTGTTTCAGGTTTGTGGACCTCTTTTAGAACAAGGCCTTATAGTAAAATTCCGCTTATAGATTCCTCCCCTTCAAACTTATTTATTTCAGCTTTAGATACACAACCTCTTAGCCCCAATCCTGAAATGATTATTAATCTCAAAAAACAAAGTTTTGATTTCGGACTTTTAGTTTTAAAGAAACTTTTAGATTGTCCAATTCACATTTCTATATCAGAAGATTCAAATTTATCTTTATCAGAAGATGACAATGTAAAATTGCATACTGTTTCTGGTCCTCATCCTGCTGGTCTTGTCGGTACGCAAATGCATTTTATATCTCCAGCTTCTTTATCAAATATTAATTGGTCTATTGGCTATCAAGATTTAATTGCTATAGGTCAATTATTTGAAACCGGTAAGATCAATGTTGAAAGAATAATCTCTATTGCAGGACCTCAAGTTAATAAACCCGCTTATTTTCAAACTAGGTTAGGAGCCTGCTCTGATGAATTAACAGCTGGTGAATTAACCCAAAGAGAGAATAGAATTATTTCAGGTTCTGTTATTTCTGGAAGAGAAGCAATTGGTCCATATGCTTATTTAGGGCGTTATCATAATCAAATCTCAGTAGTAGCTGAGCCAAATTCGAAAGATAGAGAGTTTATGAATTGGCTTATTCCCGGCCCAAGAAAATTTTCAAAGATCCCATTATTCTTATCTTCACTTTTTCCTAATAAGATTTTTAAATTTAAAGCCCTTATGAATGGATCTGATCGCCCCATAGTTCCCATAGGAGTATATGAAGAAGTTTTACCTTTAAATCTCTTACCGTCAATGCTTTTAAGAAATGTAGTTTTAATGGATACAGAAAAAATTCAAGCTCTTGGCGGTTTGGAGCTTGATGAAGAAGATTTATCTTTATGTAGTTTTGTTTGTCCGGGTAAATACGATTTTGGTTCTTTGTTAAGAGCAGGACTAACAAAAATAGAAATTGAAGGTTAAATGAGACCATTAAGAAAAATTTTAGACAACATAAAACCTAAGTTTTCTAACGGTGGTTCTTTAGAGAAGTATTACCCAATTTATGACGTTATTGAAAATCTTTTCTATTCATCAGATAGAAGAACTTTTGGTTCAGTTCACATAAGAGACAGCATAGACCTTCAAAAAGTAATGGTTGTTGTGTGGATGGCCACTTTCCCTGCAATGTTTTATGGAATGTATAATTTAGGATTTCAATCGCTTTCGGCTTTTGAGCAAATGGGCTCTATAACTAAAGATGATTGGCATTTTATTTTAATAGATCTTTTATGCAATTATGACCCTAAAAGTATCTTGGATTGTATTTGGTTTGGCGCTTGTTACTTTATCCCTATTTATCTAGTTACATTTATAGTCGGAATTGCATGGGAAGTAATTTTTGCAATAGTTAGAGGTCACGAAATAAATGAAGGGGCTTTTGTGACCACAGTTTTATTTGCTCTTTGCTGCCCCCCTGATGCGCCATTATGGCAAGTAGCTTTAGGTATAAGCTTTGGTATTGTAGTAGCAAAAGAAATTTTTGGAGGCACTGGAAAAAACTTCTTAAACCCTGCATTAGCGGGAAGAGCCTTTCTTTATTTCGCTTATCCAGTGCATTGGTCAGGAGACTCAGTATGGGTAGCGGTAGATGGATACAGCTCACCAACGATATTAGGAATAGGTGCTCAAGAGGGATTGGAAGGCATTCAAATGCAGTATTCTTGGTTAGATTCTTTTTTAGGCAATATTCCTGGTTCTATAGGAGAAACTTCAACATTATTTATCCTGATAGGTCTCCTTATTCTTTTATATACTAGAGTTGCTTCTTGGAGAATAGTAGCTGGCGTCTTGCTCGGTACTTTATTAACTTCTCTATTGTTTAATCTTATAGGTTCTGATTCAAACCCAATGTTTTCTTTACCCTTTCATTGGCACTTGGTTATTGGTGGCTTTGCTTTTGGTCTAGCTTTCATGGCAGTAGAACCAGTCTCAGGATCACATACAAATTTAGGAAGGTGGTATTACGGTATCTTGATAGGAATTATGGTTGTTTTAATTAGGGTCGTGAATCCTGCTTATCCAGAAGGGATGATGCTCGCTATACTTTTTGCCAATTTATTTGCACCACTTATCGACCATTTTGTTCAAGAGAGAAATATTAAACAACGATCGAAGGCCGCTGAATGACAAATAATAATACCATCAGTAAAACTTTAATTGTTGCTATCTCTTTGTGTTTAATTTGCTCGGCTCTAATTTCATATTCAGCAGTGGAATTGAGAGACCTGCAAGAAGCTAATAAAACATTAGATCAGCAAACAAAAATCTTATCAGCAGCTGGATTGCTAGAAGACGGAAAAGAAATCTCCTCTTTATTTAACTCTATAGAAATTAAGATAGTTGATCTTGAAACTGGCCTATTTAATACAAGTATCAATATTGAAGATTTTGATGAAAGTTCTTTCTCTAGAAATCCTAATACATCAATAGAACTTACTTCTGATGCAGATATAGCATTACTAAAAAGAAGAGAGAACTTTCAGGCTATATATCTCCACTATGAAAATGAATCTCTTAAAGCAATTATATTGCCCGTTAGAGGTTACGGCTTATGGGGTACCATGAAGGGCTACTTGGCATTAGAGTCTGACCTTCAGACGGTAATAGGTTTAGAGTTTTTTGACCATAAAGAAACACCTGGATTGGGTGGAGAAATTGTGAATCCAAGATGGAAAGCTATTTGGAAAGGGAAAAAAGTTTATTCAGATTCAGGAGATGTGATCATCTCTGTGATCAAAGGATCAGTAGATAAAAGTAACAAAAATGCTAAGTTCCAAGTCGATGGTTTATCAGGTGCAACGATTACCAGCAATGGAGTAACTAATTTACTTTCTTTTTGGTTAGGGAAGATGGGATATGGCCCATTAATTAAAGAAATAAGATCAAAGGAGTCTGCTGATGTCTAAGGCAAAAGAAGTCTTATTGAATCCAATTTTTAACGATAATCCAATTGCTCTACAGATTTTGGGTATCTGCTCAGCTCTAGCCGTTACTGGCACCCTCTATATAACGCTAATTATGTGTGTTGCATTAACGTCAGTAGTGACTTTATCTAATTTTTTTGTTTCTCTAATAAGAAATCATATTCCAACTAACATTAGAATTATTGTTCAGATTTCAATTATCGCCACTTTAGTTATGTTGGTTGATGAGGTACTTCAAGCTTACGATTATGAAAGCAGTAAAACCTTGTCAGTGTTTGTAGGTTTAATAGTGACCAACTGTATAGTTATGGGTAGGGCAGAAGCTTTTGCAATGAAAAATGGCCCCATAATGAGTGCAATTGATGGTTTTGGGAACGGATTGGGGTATAGCATAATTCTCATCGTTATAGCGGTAATAAGAGAGTTTGTAGGAGCAGGAACCTTTTATGGAATAGAGATAATGCCATTAACAACTAATGGGGGTTGGTATCTTGCAAATAACTTCTTTCTCACCCCTGCAAGTTCATTTTTTATAATAGGTTTTACTATTTGGGCTTTAAGGCAATGGAAAACAGACCAGATTGAAGAGCCCGAATTTAAAATTTCAAAAAATAGTTTAGAAGCTGAGAAGAGGACTAACTGATGGTAGAAGAATATCTTAGTATTTTTATAAAAGCCGTCTTCATAGAGAATATTGCTATTAATTTTTTCCTTGGCATGTGTACTTTTCTAGCGATTTCAAAACGAATACAACCGGCCATAGGCCTTGGTATAGCCGTGATAGTTGTATTGGGGTTAGCTGTGCCGATTAATAATTTAATCTTTAATTTCTTTTTAATAGAAGACGCTTTATTCCCTGGTTCAGATCTACATTTTGTAGGGTTAATATGCTACATAGGCATCATTGCAGCCTTGGTTCAGATTCTAGAAATGTTTTTAGATAAATATTTGCCATCTTTATATAACGCATTGGGCGTCTTTTTACCTCTGATAACTGTAAATTGCGCAATTCTAGGAGGAGTCTTATTCTCTATTGAAAGAAACTTACTTTTTACTGAAAGTGTAGTTTATGGATTAGGTGCCGGTACTGGTTGGGCTTTAGCAATAGTAGCGTTAGCAGGAATAACAGAGAGACTTAAATATGCAGATATTCCGGAAGGTCTTCAAGGGTTAGGTATAACATTTATAACGGTTGGTCTCATGTGTTTCGGATTCTTATCTTTTGGAGGAATTTCTTTATAAAATGAATCTTCTACAAAATGAAATCTTCTTAGGGGTTTTGGTTTTTACCCTTGCAGTGAACTCAATGGTTTTTATTATCTTGGGTGCACGAAAGCTTTTAGTTTCTTCAGGTAATGTAAATATTTCAATGAACGAAGATGCTAAGTCTGTAGATGTGGAAGCGGGAGGAAAATTACTGCAAACACTTGCAGCTCAAAATTTATTCCTTTCTTCTGCATGTGGAGGTGGAGGTACCTGTGCCCAATGCAAATGTAGAGTTGTGAGTGGAGGTGGTTCAATACTGCCTACAGAGGAATCTCATTTTACTAAAAAAGAAAAGAAAGAAGGGTGGAGATTATCTTGCCAAGTTCCTGTAAAGGACAATATGCAGATTGTCGTACCTGATGAGGTCTTTGGCGCAAAAAAATGGGAATGTGATGTCATCTCTAACAAAAATGTAGCAACCTTCATAAAGGAACTGGTTCTTAAATTGCCGGAAGGTGAGGATGTGGGCTTTAAGGCAGGAGGTTATGTTCAGATGGAGATCCCTCCTTATGAATTAGACTATAAATCTTTTAATATTGAAGAAGAATATCATGGCGATTGGGACAGATTTGGAGTTTGGGAAAATAAAGTTAAAACCCTTGAACCAGTTATAAGAGCTTATTCAATGGCTAATTATCCGAATGAAAAGGGCATAATGAAGTTCAATATAAGAATAGCTTCACCACCTCCTGGGACTAATTTTCCTCCAGGAGAAATGAGTTCTTATATTTTTAATCTTAAAGAAGGTGACAAGCTAACTATATTTGGACCGTTCGGAGACTTCTTTGCTGAAGATACAAATAACGAGATGGTCTTTATAGGGGGAGGAGCGGGCATGGCTCCAATGAGGTCTCATATTTTTGATCAATTACTAAGATTAAATTCAAAAAGAAAAATTACATTTTTTTATGGAGCAAGAAGCTTAAGTGAAATGTTTTACACTGAAGAATACGATAAATTAGCTAAAGAGCATGAAAATTTTGAATGGCATGTAGCTTTATCAGATCCGTTACCTGAAGACAATTGGGAAGGTCTTACTGGCTTTATTCATCAAGTAATCCATGACGAATATTTAAATGATCATCCTGCTCCTGAAGATTGCGAATATTATATGTGTGGCCCACCGATGATGATGGATGCTTGTTTCACGATGCTTGATAGTTTAGGTGTGGAACCAGGGGCAATTAAATTTGATGACTTTGGGAGTTAATATCTTAAATTGAAATTCTCTTACATAACTTCACTTATATTTTTTCTCCTTTTGCTTGTTTTCTTTCTTCTAGATTCCAATAAAGATCTTAAACCTTTATTCTTTGAAGGAGAGGTTATGGGTACGAGTTATAAAGTAATTCTTTATGGACAAGAGATTCAAACTTCAAAACAAGAAATTAATGATATTTTTGAGAATGTGAACCAAGAAATGTCTACGTACCTTACAACGTCATCTATTTCTCAAATCAACAACATTGATCTATTTGAGTGGTCTAAAGTTTCTAAAGGATTTATTCATGTTTTAAAGTTTGCTATAGAACTTTGTAATGATACTAACGGTGCATACGATGTTTCAGTAGGGAGATTAGTAAATACTTGGGGTTTCGGCCCAACTGAAGCGAGTCATATAACAAAAGATGAAGAAAAAAGATTAGTGGGCGAGATAGGGTGCGATTCTGTCCAAGCTGATCAAGAAGCTGTAAGAAGATTAAGAGACGTACATCTTGATTTTTCTTCTATTGCAAAAGGCTATGCTATAGATTTAGTTCATCTAGAACTTTTATCTGATACAAGCATTGAATCTCACTATATAGAACTTGGCGGAGAGATAAGAACTTCTCCTGTTAAGAAGGATAAGGTGGCTTGGGTGGTCGGTATAGAGGATCCTGAGCGTCCAAATAATTTTCTTATTAAACTTGAATCAAATATGTTTAAGGATTTTTCTGTCGCCACTTCAGGTGATTATAGAAACTTTAGAGCCTTTGATGAACAACTTGTTTCTCATACATTTAACATAAAGTTAGGTAAACCTAATGAATACTCAAAATCTTCTGTTACTGTAGTTGCTGAAAACGCAATGAAAGCAGACGCTTTAGCAACTGCTCTAAATGCAATGGGACAAGAAGAAGCTATTAAATATTCAAATAAAAATAATATAAAAGCTATTTTTATATCCAATCAAAATAAGCAATCAAACTTAATTTTTTCTAATTCCATGTCAAAAATAGTAAAATAAAAAAATGCTAACTGGTTTAATAACGTTTCTAGTTCTACTTTTAATTGTAACTGCAATGTCAGTAGGAATTTTCTTTGGTAAAAAACCCATATCAGGTTCTTGTGGTGGTTTAACAAACCTAGAGCCCGGTAGAGAATGTGAATTGTGTGGGGGAAACCCTTCTAAGTGTATTGAACAATAAAAAAGGAAGCTACAGCTTCCTTTTTTAATTATAAGAGCTCTACTAAAATTGATTCATGGTGTTATCTTCACCAGAAGCCTTTAAAGCTGCTTCGCCAGCAAAATACTCTTTATGATCATCACCCATATCTGATCCAGCCATATTTTGATGTTTTACGCATGCAATTCCTTCACGTATCTCTTTTCTCTGTACATTTTCTACGTAACCTAGCATTCCTTTGTCACCAAAGTATTCTTTAGCAAGATTATCTGTTGAAAGCGCAGCAGTATGATAAGTCGGTAAAGTAATAAGATGGTGGAATATACCTGCTTCTTTTGCAGCATCAGCTTGGAAAGTGCGTATTTGTTCATCAGCTTCTTTACCAAGATCCGAGTCATCGTATTTTTCATTCATTAGGTCATTGCTATCATATTCACTTACATCTTTTCCCGCTTCTTGCATCGTATTAAAAACTTGTTGTCTGAAATTTAAAGTCCAATTGAATGAAGGACTATTGTTGTAAACAAGTTTAGCATTAGGAATAACTTTCTTTATTTCATCCATCATTGCTCCGATTTGACCTATATGTGGTTTTTCAGTTTCGATCCAGATTAAATCAGCACCATTTTGTAAACTAGTTATAGAGTCTAGTATGCAACGGGCTTCACCGGTTCCTTCTTTAAATCTATATAAGTTGCTGGGAAGTCTTTTTGGTCTCACAACCTTTCCATGATGGTTTATTAAAACATCTCCATGATTCAATTCAGACTCAGGTAGCTCTTCAAGATCAAGAAAAGAATTATATTGATCTCCTAAGTCACCGACTTCATGAGTAATAGCTATTTGTTTAGTTAAACCTGCACCTAAAGAGTCAGTTCTGGCAACTATCACACCATCATCTACACCTAATTCTAAAAATGCATAACGAACAGCATTAATTTTTGCTAGGAAATCTGCGTGAGGGACTGTAACTTTCCCATCTTGGTGCCCGCATTGTTTTTCGTCAGAAACTTGATTTTCAATCTGTATACAGCAAGCTCCTGCTTCTATCATTTGTTTTGCCATTAAATAGGTGGCTTCTTCATTACCAAAACCAGCATCGATATCAGCAATTATTGGGACAATGTGAGTTTGGAAATTATCAATTTTGTCTTGAATTGTTTTCTTCACATCACCGGTTGCTTCATCTAATTCTCTAAATAAGCCGCCTAATTCTCTTGCGTCAGCTTGCTTAAGAAATGTATAGAGTTCATCGATTAAACTGGCAACTGTAGTTTTTTCATGCATTGACTGATCTGGCAGGGGTCCAAATTGAGATCTTAATGCAGCGACCATCCATCCCGACAGATATAAATATTTCTTATCTGTTGATCCAAAGTGTTTCTTTATGGATATTAATTTTTGTTGTCCTATAAACCCATGCCAGCAACCTAAGGACTGAGTGTAAGCTTCAGGATTAGAATCATAATCATCCATATCTTTCCTCATAATAGAGGCAGTGTACTTAGCTATGTCTATACCTGATTGGAATTGATTTTGTAATCTCATACGAGCAGCATGCTCAGGATTAACATTGACATGAGCTCCTTTGCCTTCTTTCTTAAGTTTTAAGAGGCTATCAATCATCTCTTTATAAATTGCCATATTTATTCCTTTATTATTACTAATAGGTTAAATTCAGTTTACTTTAATTTTTACACTCTGATGCATCAAAAAAAGAAAAGAAGTTTAACGAAGAATTGCTATAAATCAACTGTCTTTTAGCTGTTTTGCTAGTGTTTTTGCTATGCCGGTGTAAGAAGAAGGGGTAAGACTTTTGAGGGCTTGTCTTTCTTCTGAAGGGATATCAATCTTATCTATCAAATGATGGAGGTCTTCTTTGTTAATTTTCTTTCCTCTGGACAGCTCCTTCATTAGCTCATAACCGTCTTTAATTAAGTGTTTCCTAAATATTGTTTGCATAGCTTCTGTTAAAACTTCCCAAGAGTTATCAAGATCATATTTTAATTGATCTTTATTTATCTCTAATTTATAAATTCCTTTCAATAAAGAGGAGAGAGCGAGATTAGTATGCCCATAACATAAACCTATATTCCTCATCACCGTTGAGTCAGTTAAATCTCTTTGCCATCTAGAAATAACAACAGAATTAGATAGATGTTGAAAATTTGAATTTGCTAGGCCCAAATTACCTTCAGCATTTTCAAAGTCTATAGGGTTAACTTTGTGAGGCATTGTAGACGATCCAATTTCACCTTTTTTTAGTTTTTGTTTGAAGTAACCTAAAGATATGTATCCCCATATATCTCTACTAAAATCAGTAAGTACATTATTTAGCCTAACATAATGAAAAAATAACTCAGCTATAGAGTCTTTTGGTTCAACTTGCGTGGTGTGCGTGTTTACCTCTAAACCTAATCCTTTAATAAATTTTCTAGAAACTATCTCCCAATTTACGTCAGGATAGGCAATTGCGTGCGCATTAAAGTTTCCTACAGCTCCGTTAATCTTCCCTTTTAAGGTAGTGCTTTTAATAGACTTGTTAATGGAGCTAACGCGATGAACAAAATTAGCAAATTCTTTTCCCATGGTAGTAGGAGATGCAGTTTGCCCATGAGTTCTTGATAACATCGGCGTATTTGAATATTTAATAGCCTTTTGTTTAAGGGCCTTAATGAGGTCATCAATATTTAAAGAGATAATTTCTGAAGCATCCTTAATCATTAATGAATAAGATAAATTGTTTATATCTTCTGAAGTGCAGGCAAAATGAATAAATTCAGAGTATTTATCTAAGGACTTAACATCAGAAAATTGCTCTTTTAGATAATACTCAATAGCTTTTACATCATGATTTGTTCTTTTTTCTATTGATTTAACACGTTTCGCATCTTTTAACGAAAAATTGTTAACTAATTCATTAAGATAGCTTATATTCTTAATTGATAATTTAGGAAGTTCTTTAATTTTCGAGGTATTGGCAAGATGTTTAAACCATTCAACTTCTATAAACAGTCTATACTTAATTAAACCGTATTCACTCGTTACATATCTTAATTCAGCATTTACAGCATTATATCGCCCATCAAGAGGTGAAATGGATAACAAAGAATCTGTCTTCATCTAAATATTATAACTTATGTCTACAAATGCTTGCCTTGTAATTAAACTAGTCGCAAACTAGGTGTTATGAAAAAGAATTTATTAATTTGGTTAAGTTTATTGCTTAGCTTTAATGTGCTTACGAAGACAGTTATTCATGTTGGTCTCTTGATAGATGGTAGTAATGACAATCCTATGAACGAAATGTCTATATATGTAGTAGATAATAAAGTCTCTGAAGTTGTTACTGGTTATGTAGACCCTGAACCTGATGACGAATACATAGATTTAAGCGGATACACGGCACTTCCTGGATTGATTGACATGCATGTTCATCTCACGTCAAATCAAAGTAGCACTAATAGGTACATTGAAAGCACAAGCTTAAACCCTGCGGACTACGCAATTAGGTCAGTAAGTAATGCCAAAAAAACTCTTTTAGCAGGATTTACAACTGTACGAAACTTAGGAGATTCAGATGCAGTTACTATTTCTTTAAGAAATGAAATTTCTAAAGGAACTGTAATAGGCCCAAGAATTTTCTCGGCTGGTAAATCAATAGCCTCTACAGGTGGTCACGCAGATGGTACTAATTCATTAAATAAAGAACTGTCTTCTGATCCAGGACCAATGAATGGAATTATTAACAGTTCAGATGACGCGTATAAAGCAGTAAGGCACAGGTATAAAGAAGGAGCCGACTTGATTAAAATTACTGCAACTGGAGGAGTCTTAAGTAATGCTAAGAATGGTCAGAACCCTCAAATGACGGAAGAAGAAATAAGATCAATCGTAGATGCTGCTAGAGATTATGGTTTTAAAGTTGCTGCACATGCTCATGGATCTGAAGGTATTATCCGTGCTGTAAAAGCAGGAGTTAACTCAATAGAGCATGGCACACTTATGGATGCTGAAGGTATGGCCCTTATGAGGCAGGAAGGTGTTTATTATGTACCCACACTATTGGCTGGTGCTTGGGTTGCAGAAAAGGCTTTGATAGAAGACTATTACCCTCCCTTTGTTGAAAGAAAGGCACTTGAAATAGGACCGCAATTAATTTCTACTTTTTCTAAAGCTTATCAAGCCGGAGTCAAGATCGCGTTTGGTACAGACACAGGTGTAACTCCTCATGGAGATAATGCTAAAGAATTTAAATTAATGGTTGATGCTGGCATGACTTCAAAGGAGGCCATTCTTTCAGCTACATTACACGCCTCAATTTTACTTGGAGAACAAGAAAATCTTGGCTCTATATCAAAGGGTAAGCTTGCAGATATAATTGCTGTATCTGGCAATCCCTTAGAAGATATCACAAATTTAGAATCAGTAGATTTTGTTATGAAAGATGGTAATGTAGTAAAAAAACCATAGAAATTATGAAACTTTACAACTCAATAGGACCCAATCCACACGTAGTAAGAATGTTCATTCAAGAGCTTGGAATAGATCTTGAATCAGTCGAAGTAGATTTAATGGCTGGAGAGAATAGACAGCAAGACCACTTGATCAGGAATCCTTCAGGCCAGATGCCTACTTTAGAACTTGATAATGGTGATTTTATATCAGAAATAACTGTTATTTGTGATTTCTTAGATGAACAACAAGGATATACGGATCTTATAGGCAAGACTCCAGAAGATAGGGCAGAGACAAGAATGTGGACTAGAAGAATTGATCTACAAATAGTAGAACCCTTAACTAATGGCTTCAGATTTTCTGAAGGTCATGATTTCTTTAAAGACAGACTGAGACTTATACCGCAAGCAGCTGATGACTTAAAAACTTTAGCTCAAGAAAGAATAACTTGGTTAGATGAGCAGATCAAAGATAAAGAATTTATTTGCGGAGATAGATTTTCTTTAGCTGATATCATGCTTTATTGCTTCTTAAATTTTGGAACGACTATTGGTCAACCGCTAAATGAAGATAATAAGAACGTAGTTAATCTTTACAATAAAATTCATTCTAGACAAAGCGCATCAGCTTAAAAAATGCAAGAAGATAGAATTAGAGCTTGGCTTTGTTCTATAGCTGTTTTTTTAATTATTCTGATTTGGTCCACGTCTAGTTTTTACTAATTTTGGATTGGTACGTCTACATATTGGAGTGTAAAGATCAATCACTCTATACAGGCATTACAAATAATTTGCAGAAAAGGATAATTGCACATAATTCTGGCAAAGGGGCTAAATATACCAAAGCTAGATTGCCAGTAAAGCTGGTTTATAAAGAATCTTATAAAACAAAAGGCGATTCTTTGAAAAGAGAATTTGAAATAAAAAAGTTAAAAAGAACTGAAAAATTAAATCTAATTAATTAATTCTATTTCTCCACCACCTAAACACTCATTTTCATTATAAATAACTACGGATTGTCCTGGGGTTACAGCCCTTTGAGGTTCTGCAAATTTTACTATGATTTTATCTTCATCTATTTGGATGTCACATTCTTGGTCTTCTTGTCTATATCTAACTTTAGCCGTACCCTTAAACTCTCTACCAATATCGTCGCTTAGTAAAAACTTATTCCTAGTTACGAGTTCATTTGAAAAGAGCAGGGGATGGTCGTTGCCTTGAACAACAGTAAGTGTATTTGTATTAATATTCTTACTGGCTACGTACCAAGGATTATTTTTTGATCCTTTTTGGCCTCCAATACCAATTCCTTGTCTTTGGCCTAATGTATAGTATTGAAGACCTTTATGTTCGCCTAGCTCATTACCATCTTCATCTATAATTTTTCCAATATTCTCTTCAACATAATTTGATATAAATTCTGGAAAAGGCCGTTCACCAATAAAACAAATACCTGTACTGTCTTTTTTCTCACTTGTCACTAATGAATTATCTCTAGCTATTTGTCTTACCTGGTTTTTATCTATGTCGCCAATTGGAAAAAGAGTTTTCGATAATACATCCTTATCAATTGCATGTAGAAAGTATGTTTGATCTTTATTTACATCAAAAGCTTTTAATAATTTGGAATGATTTGTTTGAGCATAATGGCCTGTAGCAATGTAATCAAAGTTTTGTGTTATTGCGTAGTTATAAAATTCTTTAAATTTAATCTCTTTATTACACAAAATATCAGGGTTTGGAGTTCTTCCTTGCTCTAATTCTTCTAAAAAGTAAGTAAATACTCTATCTTTATATTCTTTAGCAAAATTAACCTCATAAAGGGGGATATTTAATTGGTCTGCAACAAAGACAGCATCCATAAAGTCTTCTTTTACGCTGCAATAAGGTGATCCATCGTCATCGTCCCAGTTTTTCATGAATAGACCATGTACATCATATCCTTTCTCTTTAAGAATGAATGCTGAAACAGATGAATCAACACCACCTGACATGCCCACTAAGACCTTTGTTTTACTCATAAAAGCTTAAATTAACCTTATTTTCCTTTTAATATATAATGCTGCCCACAAAAAGGAATTATACAGAGCAATTATGAAATTCGAACATATCAATGAACCAAAGAACGGTTCAAAAATTACCCTAGATAAATCAGGTAAATTAAATATCCCAGACAATCCAATTATTCCCTTTATAGAAGGTGACGGTATAGGTTCTGACATAACTCCTGTCATGATACAAGTAGTAGATAGTGCAGTAGAAAAATCCTATGAAGGAAAAAGAAAGATTGAATGGATGGAGATATATTGTGGAGAGAAATCCACGGTAGTTTATGGAGAAGATAATTGGCTACCACCTGAAACTCTTGAAGCCTTAGAAACTTATTTGGTAGGTATAAAAGGACCTTTAACAACGCCCGTAGGAGGTGGAATAAGATCTCTTAATGTTGCTTTAAGACAAGAATTAGATCTATATGTATGCCAAAGACCTGTCAGGTATTTTGATGGAGTGCCAAGTCCAGTAACTAATCCTGAAAAAACTGACATGGTTATATTTCGTGAAAACTCAGAAGATATCTATGCAGGAATAGAGTGGGAAGCTGGAACGGATGAAGCAAAGAAGGTTATTGATTTTTTTACCAAAGAAATGGGCGTAACTAAAATTAGATTTCCTAATGATTGCGGCATAGGTGTAAAGCCAGTTTCTAAAGAAGGAACTGAGCGCCTAGTTGATAAAGCAATTCTCTACGCCATAGACAATGATAGAGATTCAGTAACTTTAGTTCATAAAGGTAATATTATGAAGTTTACGGAAGGGTCATTTAAGGACTGGGGCTATCAATACGCAGCATCAAAATACGATGCAGTGGAATTAGATGGAGGTCCTTGGCATTCACTTACAAACCCAGATACAGGAAAAGAAATTATTATTAAAGACGTCATTGCTGATGCTTTTCTTCAACAGATTCTAACTAGACCTGATGAATACAGCGTTATAGCTACACTTAATTTAAATGGTGACTATATTTCGGATGCATTAGCAGCAGAAGTAGGGGGCATAGGGATAGCTCCAGGAGCTAATCTTGGTGATAAAGTAGCTTTATTTGAAGCCACACATGGAACTGCACCAAAATATACAGGCCTAGATAAGGTTAATCCTGGATCTTTAATTCTGTCAGCAGAAATGATGCTTAGATATATGGGGTGGACGGAAGCAGCGGATTTAATTATTGAAGGTTTAGCCAAAACAATTAGGCAAAAAACCGTTACCTATGACTTCGAAAGATTAATGACAGGTGCAAGCCTTTTAAAGTGTTCGGAATTTGGAGACGCTATTATTAAAAACATGGATTAATGTCCTATATAGAAAATAATAAGAATTCTAAGCAAGATGAAGATCAAGGCAACACTTCTACTCTTGCTACCTTAGAAAAGCCAAAAGTAAAAAAACCTCCTCTTTATAGAGTAATCCTTCTTAATGACGATTACACTCCCATGGAATTTGTTGTATATGTTCTTCAAATATTTTTTGGATTTGAAGGAGACAAGGCGCAACAAATCATGTTAGCTGTACATACCCATGGAAAGGGAGTTTGTGGTATCTTTACCAAAGAGGTTGCCGAAACAAAGAGTGCACAAGTTAATAATTTTGCTAAAGAAAATGGTCACCCTCTATTAAGCGATATAGAGCAAGTAGAAGAAGATGATTGATAATGAACTAGAACAAAATCTAAATGAAGCTTTTAAGCTGGCTCATACACAAAAACATGAGTTTGTAACTGTTGAACATCTCCTTTTATCGCTTCTTGAAAACTCTGATTCTTTAGATCTTTTAAGTTCAAACAAAGTTAACATTGACCAATTGCGTACTGATCTTGAAGAATTTATTGGCTCAACAACACCAAAAATAGAAAAAGAAGAAGTATCCGATATACAGCCGACATTAGGCTTTCAAAGAGTATTACAAAGAGCAGTATTCCATGTTCAATCTTCTGGAAAGAATGAAGTTAAAGGAAGCAATGTTCTAGTTGCTATATTCAGTGAAAAAGAATCACAAAGTGTTTATCTATTAGAACAACAAGGTTTAACTAGGCTCGATGCTGTTAGTTATTTAAGTCATGGAAATTCAGAAAGGATAGGTATTGAAGGAGATGAATCGCAAGTTGAAACTAACGAACCAGACTCTAACACTGCTCTGGAGAAATTTACCCTGAATCTTAATAAAGAAGCCTTAGAAGGAAGGATTGATCCTTTGATAGGAAGAGCGGATGAAATTGAAAGGCTAACTCAGATCCTTGCCAGAAGAAGTAAAAATAACCCTTTATTGGTAGGAGAGTCAGGTGTTGGTAAAACAGCTATAGCAGAAGGACTTGCAAAACTG
>Ga0208766_1000019_pt1 | contig 93103 bp, 79 predicted proteins | sample ETN01SmetaG_3_FD_185792 | JGI IMG/M metagenome (GOLD analysis project Ga0208766, IMG submission 185792) | Marine microbial and viral communities from oxygen minimum zone, Eastern Pacific Ocean - ETNP2014F12-01SV263 (SPAdes) (version 2) | ecosystem: Environmental > Aquatic > Marine > Oceanic ... | reverse complement strand
TATGAAATACCAGCCGTACAAGATAATGTCGATCAAAGTTTACACAATGAGTTTATCCAAGACCGCATTAAATCAGCTATCAGTAAATTACCAGAACACTACAAGATGGTTATAATTCTTAGAGATATTCAGGAACTTTCCTATGATGATATTAGTAACATAGTAGGTGTTCCACTTGGAACCATTAAATCTAGGATAAATAGAGCCAGGCTGCAGTTGCAAGCAGATTTACAAGACTTAAAATAAATATTAGGAGTTTATATATAGATGAATCGTTATCAATTTGAAGATCTAATATCAGAATACATTGAGAATCAGCTCTCTTTATCTAAGCGAAAGGAATTCGAAGCTTACCTAAAGAAAAATCCAGATTCTGAGGAGTTGGTCTACTCAATTAAAGACAATATTAAAAAACTAAATAAAATGCCGCAATTGACGACAAGTTCAACGTTTAATGAACGGCTTATGGAGAGTGTTGGTAAATCTAATTACAATCCCAATGAGGATAAACTAAACAAAATTATTTTTGGTTTCACTCCTGCCTATGCCTCACTAATGATGGGTCTTGTGGTCGCATTTATATTTATTAGTGTGCAATTGATCAATCCAAGTTCAGATCCTCAACAATTTCAAAGTGAATATTTGACTGATGAACAGTCACCAAGAAATGTAAGCAATTCAAACAATATCGATAATAATCAGAATCAAGATCTAGTTGAAGCCATAGATGATTCTATAAAAGCAGATTCCAGCATTCAGATCAAAAGGGATTTCTCTAATAAGATTCAATTTGTAAATGATTAATTAACCATAATTATTCCAAACAGGTTTCAATCTCCGTACAAACTTGCTAATTTTGTTTACGAGGATTTTTATAATATGAAATCAATGGTCAATCTAAAATCATTTACTAATGCTCTAACAGTATTCTGTATACTTATTCTTGTTCAGTTTCTTATACCCGATTCATTCCCAAAACTGGGTGCACTTTTAAAGTACATCACTGTTATCTCAACAATAATCATCTTAATGATGTATAATAAGATACTAGGAGAAATTCCTATATCTGATTTGAACAATGAAGTAGGTCCAGATACAATAAATCATACACCAATAATCAATTTAGAACGAGCTACACCAAAGGAACTTTACGAAAATTTGATAAAATTGGTGATTGAGACGACAAGATCTATTAATGAAAACTCTAGATCTGCGATATATATTATTGATCCAATAAAAAATAATTATACTATGCAAAATGGGAATTCTAGTGAATTTGTTGACTCCATATCACTTACAAATGAGTTAGTGAATCAACATATATCTAAGAAAAAAAAGTTTCACCAGAAAGATCATCAACAGGAATGGTCGGAACTGTTTTTTGGTCAGAGTTGGCGTGGTAGTGAATGTGCGGTCTTTAGTCCAATTAATATTCATGGGAGCATAGCTGGTTTTATAATGACTCGGTTAGATCATTTTAATAATGCGACTGACAAACAAATCAACCTTTTTGAACAATTAGCTGACTATGTATCTTTTAGTCTTACAAACCTTGAGAGCTTGGAACAACATATAATTGGAGAGGATACTAAAACATTAATACTTGAGATTTTATCAAATCTTGATTTTAAATCTGATGCTCAAAACATATTTAACCAATTTAAATATCTAATTAGGACATTTTTTCTATATGATAGGGTGACAATTTCGATTAGAAAAGAAAGTGAAAACCGAAGAAAGCTTGATAAAGGTGTTACCTCAACAATAAAACTGGTAGATGGACAGAAGGATGAATTTGTTGAAGGATCTGATTTCCCTACCAATGGTTCTCTACATGGCCTTCCTGTGACTACTGGTGATCATTTTCAAACAAATGACTGGAGAGAATCCCATCAAAATATGTTTAGGTTTAAATCCTCTGAGTCTGTTGACTATAGATATAGATCTGTGATGGGAGCTCCAATAATGATAGAGGGAGAGAGTAGAGGGTCTATTATACTAGAAAAGAGTGACGATAGGTCTTTTGCAAACCAAGAGGTCAATGATTTGACATTGATTGGTCAAGTCTTGGGTTCTGCGCTTCATTGGAAATTTGAATATGAAAAAATTCATAATAATGCAACACATGATGGACTGACAGGGCTACTTAATCATCAAACATTTAAGGAAAGATTCAATGATGAGATACAAAGGGCAGCTCGATTCCAACAAAAAATGGCAGTAATGATGTTCGATCTAGATAAATTTAAAAAGGTGAACGATACATTGGGCCATCAATATGGTGACTATGTTATTCAAACCGTCGCAAAAATATTGCTTGATAATGTTCGTGCTGTAGATGTGGTGGCACGCTATGGAGGTGAAGAATTCGCTATAATATTGATCAATACTACTGCTGTCATGTCAAACATAGTTGCCCAAAGAATTGTAGAGAACATTGCAGAATATCCATTTTCTTTAAATGGTGTTGATACTCGACTTTCCATATCAGGAGGCATGTCTGAATATCCAACTCATGCCGATAATATGAGACAATTAATTGAAATTGCTGATCAAGAGATGTATGCTACCAAAGAGCGTGGTGGCAATGGAATCACGATCCATAAAATAACAGAACCGATTCATGGTTAGATCTCAGATCAAATTAGTATTGGTGTGCTTTATCAATATCATAGCCGCTGATGATATCAATAACCAAGAATTAGCCTTAAATCATTTTATGCAAGGTGAATTCCTAATGAACCAAGGTAATTATGCATTGGCCGTTCTAGAGTTCCAAGATGCAATTGAATTAGATCCAAATGCCTCAACAATACACGTGTCCATTGCAGATGGATACAGGAGACTAGGTAAATTGAATCGAGCTGAAGACCACCTAGAGATTGCTCTAGACCTTGATCCTGAAGAAGAAGAAGCCCTTGAAATATTAGGACAAATATTTTTGACTCAAAAAAGATATAGAGATGCAAAAGCCACCTATGTCGAACTAACTAAAATAAATCCAAATAACATTGATTTTATTTTTACATTGGCCGATCTAGCTAGAATCGAAAAAGAATGGAATCTTGCTATAGATTATTACATAAAAGGATATGAGATCAATTCTCTGGCAATTAAAGGGCTTGAGCAAGCCCTACAGATTGCATTGACAACAAGTAATTTTGTACGTGCTGAGGAAATATGTTCATTATTGATAGATGAAAATCCAAATAATATTGAACTTCTAGAGACCATGAAAGACCTTACACTTTTTAATGGCAATTACGAAAAGTCTTTAACGATAATCAATGAAATTGAAAAAATAAATGGCATATCAAATGATATCTTGATTCAAAAAAGTGCATTGTATGAAGAGTTGCAAAAGCCAGATCTAGCTCTAGAGATGATCTATATGGCCTTGGAGGATGATAGTGTGAACATAGACGTTCTTCACCGTTTAGTTACTCTATTAATGAGCCAAGAAAAAAATGAAGATGCAATACTTTATAATCAAAAGATCATTGACCATCATCCTGAGGACGCAAGAGGATTCATTAATATTGCGGTTATGGCTATGAGTGGAAAAAATCCAGATGATGCCATTCTTGCTCTTGGTCCTCATGCCGATAAATTCATTAAAGACTTTACAATACAATATCTCTTGGGTACGGCATACTACCAAATAAAAGATTATCAGAATTCTAAGATATATTTGTCCAGAGCCTTAACCATTTATCCTCAATCAAGAAATACAAAGCATAACCTTGCACTTATTTATGACTCAACTGGCGAATGGGATGAATCTGATAAGCTCTATATTGATCTCATCTCAAGTGATAGCACTGATGCACAAGCGTACAATAATTATGCATATAGTTTAGTTGAGAGGAGCAAAAATATGTCTTTTGCATTAGAATTAGCACAAAATGCGATAAGATTGGAACCTAAATCTGCGGCATACCTAGACACAATTGGTTGGATATATTTTAAAATGGATGAATACGACGAGGCAATTCGATATATACGTGAATCTTTGAGTATTGACTCAGGTAATATAACAATCCAGGGGCATCTTAATGAGATCATAAAAAATAAAACTGAACTCAATATACAAAAGATGCAGCAGGCTGAAAATTAGGATTGAATGACACGATTCATAATTATTCCTCTATTTTTCCTTGTAGGATGTGCAGGGCCAGGTAAGAATATTTTTAATATTGTTCCTCAAAAATCCTACTCTGAATATTTATTAGAATATAAATCCTGTACTGGTAAGGGAGTATTTAATTCCCAAGGACCTTTAAAGGGTAAGCTGTCTTTCAGTTTTAGATCACAAAGAGATAGTACTTTTTTGGAGTTCAGTGATGTGATTGGTCGTAAGGCACTCTTTGTTTGGATCACACCCAATTCGATCACAGCAAGAAATCTAATTGAGAATAAGCAGTATCAGTATGAAGAGGTCATTGAATTATTGCCGATACTAAAAATAATGGAACCTAATGATCTCACAAAGATCGTTTGGGGAGTTGAGCCAAATTATAAACAAAAGTTCAAAAATATTGGGCCATCAATAAAAAACAATATAGAATTAGATTTTCATCGCCAAAATATTGAGAATGAGAGACAATCTTTAGTTGGTATTGATATTTATGATAAAAAAAGAAAAAATTCGATCAAAATTGATATAAAGAACAGGAATCGAGATACAAAATTTCTAAATATGAAAAAAGTTTGGAAATTGCTAAAGTACTAATATGAATATTTCAATAGTCCTTCCAGTATTGAATGAGTTTGAGTCACTTCCCATCCTTGTTGATGAGTTGAAAATGAGTCTCGAAGAGTTTGAGGTATGGGAAGTCGTGTTTATTGATGATGGATCTAGCGATGGATCCACAGAATTCCTGATCGGCCTGTGTGCTAGTGAACCAAATTTTAAATTGATTCAATTTCATAGGAACTATGGAAAGTCTGCCGCCCTGAGTGAAGGTTTCAGGGTCGCATCCGGTGAGTATGTTATTACTATGGACGCTGATCTTCAAGATGATCCAGCTGAGATAAAAAATCTTGTTAGCAAATTAGAAGAAGGATGGGATCTAGTCTCAGGATGGAAGAAAAATCGACTTGATCCATTAAATAAACGCTTACCTTCAAAATTATTCAACTTTGTTACTAGGCTAGTGACTGGTGTTAGGATCCATGATTTTAATTGTGGGTTAAAAGGATATAAAAAAGCAGTGGTCAGATCCATTGAAGTTTATGGAGGCCGGCATCGATATATCCCAGCATTGGCTGGACAGAAAAAATTTAAAGTAACTGAAATTGTCGTAAATCATCGAGCGAGAGAGTTTGGTGAGACGAAATATGGAGGTTCTAGATTATTACATGGTTTTTTTGATCTGATCACAATTTTATTTCTCAACAGATTTACCCAACAGCCGCTTCATCTTTTTGGATCTTTTGGTATAGTCTCTTTTACTGCTGGATTTATTATAGAGTGTTTTGTCCTTTATTATAAATATTTTTTAAATGAGCCGTTTTCTAAGCATATGGCATTATTGACATTTGGTGTTATGTTAATTGTGATTGGTATTCAATTTTTCTCAATTGGCCTTTTAGGTGAATTAATGGCAAGAGCAACTCAGGGGCAAGAGAATCGAATAAAACATTCTTATGATAATGATAAATCAAACGGCAAAGTTTTTAATTAATTATTAATTCTTGTACTAATACTAAGTAAAAGACTAGTGTCTTTCTTTAACAATACCATTCAGTCAATTCTAGGCAATGAATCATTATCTCGCATAGATTTTATTATTTGTGGAACACAGAAGGGTGGAACAACTGCCTTAGATCAATATTTACGATTACACCCTAATATTTGTATGGCAGATAAAAAAGAAGTCCATTTTTTTGATAAAGATAGATATTTTGGCGATCTCGATCCAGATTATACAAAATATCATAAACACTTCAGTCCTAATAATGACCATCAAACTATTGGTGAGGCAACTCCGATATATATGTATTGGAATCAAGCAATAGAACGAATACATAGATATAATCCCCAAATAAGATTGATTGCAGTTCTACGTAATCCCATAAAACGAGCATTCTCTCATTGGAATATGGAGAGAGACAGGAATCGTGAGGACAGATCATTCTTGGAAGCCATACTTGATGAAAACTCTAAAATAAATTCATCTGACCATAAGCAGGATAAAACATACTCATATCTAGATAGAGGATCTTATTTCTCACAAATACAAAAAATATATAATTATTTTAAAAAGGATCAACTTATGGTCATACGTAATGAGTTGCTACGTGAACATCCGAATGAAGTACTTGATGATGTCGCTAGATTTTTATCCATTTCACCCTTTCCTTCAGTAGAACATAGGGAGGTCCATTCAAGAACCTATCCAGTTAAATTGCGTGAAAATGAGCTGACCTTTCTACATACTTTTTACAAACATGAAATTAATTCTCTCGAAAAGTTATTAGATTGGGATCTTACATCTTGGAAAGAATAAAGTGAAAAACGATCTCCTCATTAGCATAATAACGCCTACATATAATAGGGCAGACGAACTCGATTCTTTATTAAAGTCAATTTCTGATCAAACATTCCCTCTAGATAATATTGAATGTATCATATCTGATGATGGTTCTGAGGATCAAACTGAAATGATTGTAAAAGATTGGCAAACAAAAGCAGTCTTTGATATTATTTATATTACTCAAGAGAATAAAGGACCTGGAGCAGCACGTAATCACGGATTAGAAAAATGTAGAGGAGATCTTATTCTATTTATTGATTCGGATTGTGAGGCGCATCCTCAATGGCTACAAGTTATTATTAATGAATTTAGTTCAAGTATTTTTGATGCATGTGGTGGTCCAGATGGAGCAAAGAATGATTTTACACTGTTTCAAAAGGCAATAGACTATTCTATGACCTCCTTTTTGACAACAGGAGGGATGCGGGGGCATAGTGAAAAAATGTTAGCAAAATTCTACCCTAGGACCCATAACATGGGTATTACTAGAAGCATATACGAGGCCATTGGGGGTTTTGGAGATTTACGTCATGGGCAAGACATAGAGTATAGCAATCGAATTCGTAGGTCAGGAGCAAAAATAAAATTTATAAAAGATGCTCTTGTCTATCATAGGAGGAGAACCTCTTTGAAACAATTCATCAAACAAGTTTTCAATTGGGGTGTCGCTCGAGTGAATTTAGGAAAAATTGATTCAAATATGTTAGAGATGGTACACTTCCTACCATCCTTGGCATGTTTGTTATCAATTCTCACTATTAGCATTACCATATACAATGGATGGAGTCTTATTCATATTCTATCCATATTCTTTATCCCACTTGTATTTATTTCCATACTTGGTGTAATTAGCAAAAATGATCTTAGAGTGTTCCCATATTTATTAATTGTCATACCAATCCAAATTTCAGGTTATGGAATCGGATTCTTTCAAGCATTCCTAAGGCGTTTTATTTTTAAAGAGGGTGAAATGGTCGGATTCAAGAAGAACTATTACAAATGATTATAATAATACTAGGAATGCATAGAAGTGGTACGTCAACTATTGCAGGTGTATTGCACATGAATAAAGTAGTAATGGGCACATACCAAAATTTCTGGCCTCGTCCATTAAAACAAAATCCTAAAGGATTTTATGAAAACTATGATTATAGAAAATTAAATGATCAGTTATTAAATAGTTCTGGATATGATGTTAAATCATATGACCCGGATATACCTGTAGTTCAGCCCAATGATAAACTAGAAGCTAAAATGGCAGAAATTGTTGAAAATTCTAATTCATCCTATCCAGATTGGGGTTGGAAAGATCCTCGTACTTGTCTCACCGCTTCGCATTGGTCAGACACTATAAGGTCATTGGGACTTGAAGATGAATTAAAGATTATTTTTGTAGCGCGTAGGGCATCTTCTGTTGCTCGGTCATTGTATAAGCGTAATAAATTACCATTTGATAATGCATTGCAATTATGGCAGAGTTATACTGAAAGAGCTCTCGAATTTTGTAGTAACTCTGATCTACCTATACACTATTGCTCTTTTGAAGATCTTTTAAATGATCCTTTTAAGATTTGCAATTCTCTTTTTGATTTTATGGCAAGAGATTGGGATTCAACCATTGTGGAAGAATTTATTGATCATTCAATCAGCACTAGTGCAAAAGGTGATGAAATAAAATATCCAAGATCTATTTCTGACCTTGAAGACAAAGTTTACTCTTTTGTAAAAAACCAACAAAAGTAATATGGGAAAAATGATCACAATTATTTCTACTAGTTACCGTTCTGGTGAACATTTAAGTAGATTATTTAATAATTTGATCGACAAAGCTCAGAATAAAGATATTTTACAATTTTTGGTGATTGATAATACAAATGGAGATGACAAAAGATTACATGATATACTTACAAAAGATATGGAACTAGAGATCATAGAAAATGAAGGAAGGAATCTGCAAAGGTCCATATCGCACGCGAAAGCTCTTGATATTGGTTTAAAGAGGTCTAATACTGAATTCACTCTTATAATCGATCCGGACGTACATATATTTAAAGATGGATGGGATCGTATGTGCCTCGACCTTTATAAAAATAAAGAAAAGTTAGTGATTGGCGCACCATATCCTGATTGGAAACTTGGAAAAGTGCATAATTATCCCAGTGTTGTTTTTTTCTTTTTTCATACTCGGCAGATAAGAGATCTTAATAGAACTTTTTACCCTTTCCCATCGTTGATGAAAAATTTAAAAAATAGTTTTTTTCGAAAAATAACTAGACTAGGTTTTCTTGCTAGTAAAACTAGGCTTGATAAGAGTCCTCTTCTTCGAAAAATTACAAATTCTCTTGAGAGAAACTTTGGTATTACCAGTCCAGATACTGGCAAGGATATAATTGAGGCCATTGGAGAACGATCATTCAAGTCCATTAATTTCGAGGCTTTTTATGGCAATGCCTTAAAACCTCCAAAAGCGAGTTCATTTCAATATGATATGGCAAAGGAGTTTGAATTGTATTTCTACAATAATGAACCGTTTATGACCCATATGTATGGTTCAGGAGTTTTCCATTGGAAAACAAGCCAAAGCTCTAACAAGAAATATTGGTTAGATCTTATTAATGATATTGAGAGCGATATAAGATGAAAATATTTTATGAAAATCGAAATGAAGTCATTCTCCTTACAATACTGCCTTTGTTTTTTCTATATCGAATGGTCTTTTTTGGTGAGATCGTTACCACTAATGATGAACTGGAGAGACATCCCATAAATGAGTGGAGAGATAATTATATAGAACAATATGATGATGTACCACAATGGTATCCCAATTTATTCTCAGGAATGCCGTCCTATGGAGGTTATATATATACAAATGGTGACCCTACAAAATTTATTCGCAGCAATATATTATTTAATCCAGGTCTTAAAATTTGGTTTTATTTGTCCCTTTCAGGTATTGGGATGTTTGTGTTGCTTCAATTATTTAAAATAGGTAGAACCTCCGCATTATTTGGCAGTGTGATCTCAGCAATTACACCATACGCATTTGGATTGATAAATGCAGGACACTTAAATAAAATATTTGCCATGGCCTATATACCTTGGGTAATTGCCGCTGCCTTATATTTTATTAATTCCCCCACATTAAAGGCATTGTTGATGTTATCCTTGGCGACGGCTCTACAGTTGTGGGCCAATCATCCACAAGTTGCCTACTATACATGGATGGTGATTGGGTTTTATTATGTATGGATATTGTTGTCTTCTATTTTATCTAAAACATATTCAACAAAGAGATCACTATATCCGCTTTTCGGCATTATCATAGGAATAGCCATTGCTCTATTTATGGTCTCTGATCCGTATGTTGACATATATAAATTCCAGGAACATTCTAATCGAGGTGCTATTTCTGTTTTAGACCAATCAGGGCAGACTGAGGCAGGAACGAAATGGAAGTATGCAACTCAATGGTCGTTCCATCCCAAAGAGATGTTATCATTTATTTATCCATATCACTTTGGACTACAAAATACAAGCAACCTGGAGCGTGGTGCATATTGGGGTTATATGCCATTTACACAATCCACTCATTATGTGGGCTTGGTTGTTTTGATCTTTGCTATTTTAGGTGTTTTACTAAAAAAGCCAGATAGATCTGAGCTAATATTCTTGGTAATAACGATTTTGATCCTCATTACTGGCTTTGGTTCTTTCTTCTCAATTCTGTATAAACCCTTTTTCTCATTATTACCATTCTTTTCAAAATTTAGAATTCCATCAATGATATATATGCTATTAGCTATAACAATACCATTCTTAGGTGCAAAGGGTTTGGATAGGTTTATGAAAGGATATAAAGATGGGGTAGTCATCAAGAAGATATCTTATGTCCTAGGTGGTCTTACAGCAGTGACTCTTCTACTTTTTATGTTTGGAGATCTTGTTTTTTCATTTAGTGGGTCTGGTGATGCTCGATATGACCCTATAACAATATCAAAACTTCAATCAGCGAGGATTGAATTATTTAATAAAGGCCTAATGTTGGCAATTTCCATATGTATTGGTTTAGCTGGCCTCGTATATGCTCTAACCCAAAAAAAAATAAATGCTACTATTTTCAATTATGCTTTGATTGGAATTGCCATATTCGACATTTGGATCGTCAATTCAGAGTTTATGAACATAAAACCACCATTTAAGATGGATAGGAATTTCAGGAATAACACCTTAGTAGATTATATCATAAAAGATAAGGGGCATTTTAGAATTTTTCCAGCAGATGAGATGGGGTCGAATAGATACAGTTATTGGAATATCGAAAGTATTGGGGGATACCGTCCAATAAAACTTAGAAACTACCAAGATCTTATGGATGCAAGAGGTTTTAGCCGTCCAAAGGTCCTAGATATGCTGAATGTAAAATATGTTGTGACCAACAAAAGAATTAACAATCCAAACTACAAAAAAATAAAAGAGGTAAATGGGCTTTACGAAAATAAAAATGTACTTCCAAAATCTTGGATCGTTGGGCAAATAAAGGATGTCAATTCTCAAAGAGAGTCATTGATGGAGACCCTCTTAAGTGGCTTTGACCCTAGGAATAAAGCTATTGTATATGGCTATCGTGGATCTGACATGCCTGAAGACGTAAAGGGTGTCGTAACAATAAAAACACGTAATGAGAATAGGATTGAACTTTTATCAACCTCAGATACAGGAGGTTTGTTGGTCCTGTCTGAGATATACTATGAGCCAGGTTGGAGGGCTACAGTCAATGGTAAAGAGACTCCAATTTATCAAACAAACCATGTATTGAGATCTGTTGAGATTCCAAAGGGTACTACTGAAGTCATTTTTGAGTATGATAAGACCAATTGGCAAAGAACACGTTTGTTATCAAGATTTTCACTTATAACTGTTATTCTGATTCTGGGTGCCCTTTTCTGGAAGGAACAGAACAAAAGAATTGATTGATGAAACTATATCGTCATGCAGGTAATATAAAGGCTGGACTATTTATCCTTGGTATTGCCCTGGTCATCGGCCTACTCGCATATACTCAAATTTTAGTGAATCAACTTCGGAAAGATAATCGTTCAATAGTCAGGCTCTATGCTGGAATGATAGCAAATATCGTTCAAGATGAAAATGATACTAATCTTGACTACATTTTTGAAAATATTATCCAAAAGGTCAAATTCCCTCTAATCCAGACTGATACAGACCATAACCCGCAGATGTGGAAGAATTTGCCAGAGTCAATAGTCACAAAGAAAGAAAGAAAGAAATTTATGAAAGCCATAGATGATCATAATATTCCTATCTCGTTGACATATAAGGACGATACAGTAGGTGAAATTAACTTTGGCTATCTTCATTATGGAGATTCAGCAATAGTTCAAAAACTTCAGCTATGGAGTTATGTCCAGATAGTTGCAATTGGTTTATTTATCTTCTTGGGATTCTCAGGCTTTAGTTTTATAAGGAATAATGAGAAAAAACATATTTGGGTAGGAATGGCAAGAGAGACGGCACACCAATTAGGTACTCCTGTCTCTGCGTTGATGGGTTGGATTGATTGGCTAAAGGAACACCCAGAAAAAATTGATGAGATCGTTCCTGAAATGGAGGTCGATCTACAAAGGTTAGAACAGATAGGTCGGCGTTTTAGTAAGATGGGCACTAAGTCTGATTTTGAGGAATTTGATCTTTCAGAGAGAATAGAGCGCATTGTAGGTTATTTGACCAGACGATTACCTTCACTTGGTAAAAAGGTTGAACTGAAAAATGATATACATCCGGGCATAATAATTTTGGCAAATGGATCTCTCCTAGCATGGTCTATTGAGAATATTATTCGTAATAGCATAGACGCTATTGAGAGAGACGATGGGAAAGTAAATATATCTTTAAGAAAATATGATGATGACATAAAAATTAGAATTCAGGACAACGGTAGAGGGATACCTAAAAAAGATTGGAAAAATATTTTTAGACCTGGTTTTAGTACCAAACAGGCTGGATGGGGCCTGGGCCTTTCCCTGTCTAGCAGGATAATTGAAGATATTCATGGGGGTCAATTGAAGGTATTGGACTCATCTAATATTACAGGGACCATTTTGGAGATCAGCCTTTAAATTGAATTTTAACTACGCTAATTTTTATAACAATAAAATCTAGGAATACATGGAACTATTATACGGACAAGCACAACAAGGTGGAGGCTTTGCAGCCTTTCTGCCATTTATTTTAATAATGTTTATCATATACTTTCTTATGATAAGACCCCAGACCAAGCGACAAAAAGAAAAAGAAAAAATGCGAGAAGACCTGCAGAAAGGTAATCGAATTATTACAATGGGTGGAATCTATGGAGTTGTTCAAGGTTTTAAGGAAAAGGGACGCCAAATTGTCATAAAAGTGGATAATAATACCAATCTAACCATTAATAAGACCGCTATAGCAGGGCTCGCTGAAAAAGTCAAGGATGAGGAGCTGGAACAAGCATAATGGCCGTGTTGGATGTTGTCCACTATGGTGACCCGATATTGAGTAGGGTCTGTGGGCCTGTTGTTGACTTTTCAAACCTTCATGCCATTGTCAATGATATGTTTGATTCAATGTATGAGGCTGAGGGAATTGGGCTAGCCGCCAACCAAGTGGGTTTTGATATGAATCTATTCATCATCGATATCACTCATACAGAAGAGATAGAAGAAACATATATTTTTGTTAATAGTACCATAATTGACACTAACGGGAGTGAGGAATTATTTCAGGAGGGGTGTCTCTCACTGCCAGGCATTGCGCTAGATGTTCTTAGACCAGAGAAGGTTAAACTAAGATACCAGACAGTGGATGGACAATGGTGTGAGAATGAATTTGATGGTCTACTAGCCAGAGCAATTCAACATGAAATGGATCATTTGAATGGCTTGTTCATTGTTGATAGGGTAGGAGAAGTTGAACGCATAAAGTATCAAGCAGAGTTAAAGGCATTAGAAAAAGGATCTAAGGATCGCATTGCAGCCGGTTCTAAGAAAAAGGGGTTTGTTCTTTAATTTAATTTTATCAAAGGTGGAAAAACGATAATGCGTACGGTCTTCATGGGAAACCCTGACTTTGCTATTCCAACCTTAAGGGCAATTCATCAATCTGGGCATGAGCTCCTTGCCGTTGTTTCAAATCCACCTAAGCAAATGGGAAGAGGGAGAACTCTTTCTTATACCTCAGTAGGAAAGTTCTCCATAGACAATAACATCCCTTTGCTAGAACCAGGATCATTGAGGTCACAAGAATTTCTAAATAGATTGAATGATCTTAAGCCAGATATTTTTGTAGTGGTGGCCTACAGAATCCTACCTAATACTATAATCGAAATACCTGCTTATGGAGCAATCAATCTACACGCCTCCCTATTACCAAAATATAGAGGAGCTGGCCCCATTCAGTGGGCTTTGATGAATGGTGATGAGAAAACAGGTGTAACCATATTTCAAATAAAACGTAAGGTAGATACAGGAGATATCCTTATGCAGAAGGAAATTGAGATATTTAAAGAGGACAATATGTTTTCTTTGGGAACTCGTTTATGTGAGGATGGTGCAGATATGATAATACAAGTGTTGAATAAGATAGATAGTGGTCACCTAATAAAAGGCATCAAACAGGACCCTGCAATGGCTACTCCAGCTCCAAAGATTAAAAAAGATATGACCATAATAGATTGGTCTTGGTCATCAGAGAAAATTCACAACTGGATCAGGGGTCTATCACCCTTCCCAGGCATGTCGACCAGTTATAACGGGAAACGATTAAGGATATTTAAGACTGAGATCATTGATCGTAAAAAGATGACACCAGGTTCAATTATAGAGGCTGAGGATAATAGATTGATCATAGCAACAGGTCAAGGTGCATTGAAGATCCTTGAATTGCAGATAGAGGGAAGGAAAAAAATGCACATTGATGATTTCCTTAGAGGTATAAAACTGGAGATTGGAGAATTATTAGGATAATGAGGAAGGATGCTAGATTTTTGGCCTACACAATCCTTGATCAATTTAACAGCGATGTTAGATTGGATCTAATCCTTAATAAGATATTCATTGATCATGACCCAGATCTCAGAGCACGTTCAAGAGCAAAGGTCCTCGTAAATGAGATCATTCGTTTAATTGATAGGCTTGATCTAATGATCAAGTATATTTCTGGAAGAGATCTCAAACAAATTCAAAGGCCTATACGTTCGATTCTAAGAATTGGATTTTATGAGATTGCCATAGATGACATTGTCCCTGACTATGCGGCAGTGGATTCAGCAGTACAATTAGTAAATAGAGTATCAAATCGAAGGGCGGCGGGTTTTACAAATGCAGTACTTAGGAAATTGGTGCGGAAAAAGAGTGGTGATGAAAACTGGTCACAGACATTGACCCACAAGCCTGAATGGAATTCCATGCCTTTGTGGATACAAGACCGATGGAAAAAAAATTTAGGACAGGAAGGATTTACTAAAATGCTTGATAGCGTCAATAAGAATCCACCGAATTTTGTCCGTATTCGGCCTCATATAATGAATGTGGAGAAGGTAAGAGAAATTCTTTTGGAAGACGAGATCGATTCAGAAATATTTTCAGAATCATTTTTGAAGATCAAAGGTGGTACTGGAAAGATACTGCAAACTGAAATGTTTAATAATGGTGAGATATCCATTCAAAATCCAGCATCTGCAGCTGTGGTTGATTGTTTGGACGCTAGACCAGGAGATAAGGTTTTGGATGTATGCGCGGCGCCGGGAACAAAATCTCTCTATCTTTCAAATATTGTAGGTGACTCGGGTAAGGTCTTGGCGTCAGACCTAATTGAAGAAAGAGTCGGAATAGGGAAAAGAGATCTAGAAAGACATGGGAAATTAAATATTGAGTGGAGGGTCAAGGATGCAAGTAAAGATACCTTCCCAATGACCGATCGAATGTTAATTGATGCCCCATGCACTGGCACGGGGGTCTTAGGTCGGAAACCTGACATAAGATGGCGTCGCAAGATCAGTGACGTTCAGGAGATGTCAAAGAAACAAAATGAGATATTAAGCCACTGTGCAAAGTTTCTCAAACCCAATGGCATTTTGGTCTATGCAACTTGTTCTATTGAACCAGAAGAGAATTGGAACGTAGTCGAACGATTTCTTAAGTTAAATCCTCAATTTTCACTAGATACCATTCATTCCAAGGTTCCCAGATCTTGGATTGATGAAAAAGGTGTACTTAGAACACTTCCCTATGTGCACGATGTCGATGGAATGTTTGCTGCAAAGATCAAAAGGTCATGATGAAAAAATTTGCTGTATATGTAACTACGTTCATGGGATTATCTTTAATTGTGATCCTCACTTTTGATAGTTTTTTTATGCCAGCATATGTCCGTATGAATTCAGGAAGATATATGGTAAATGTCATCGACAAGAAGATTGATTATGCACATAAAATTCTGAAATCCGAAGGCTATCGCAGCTTGATATCAGACACGCTTTTTACTGCCGCATACGAATCTGGAATCGTAGTTGATCAATATCCAGCGCCAAATACTAGAGTGAAAGAGGGCAGAACAGTACGTCTGAAAATTGCCCAACCTGAAAAAATGGTTCCAATACCTGATCTGATCGGCAGGTCGCTGCGAAGTGCAGAACTTGCTTTGACTCAGTTGGGGTTAGAGATTGATACAGTATATGAGGAATATAATTCAGATGTGCCATATGGTAATGTCACATGGCAATATCCCAAGGGTGGCGACATGTTAAATAAGGGTATGGGATTGCATTTGACCATTAGTCTAGGAGTCCCACCTAATTTTTTTCAAGTTCCAAACCTATTTGGACTAAGTAGAAAAAAGGCCACTGAAGACCTGGAAAAGGCAGGCTTCAACCTTGGTAAGATCTTTTATCGTCAAAATGAAGATCTGATACCATACACTGTCTTGGATCAATCCATACCAGCTGAAATGGTTTTAGAAAAGCCCACAAAAATTGACCTTACTGTAAGTGTTTTGGATATGCAGGATATCTTTAACCAGATGATAGATAATTGAATAAGATTCCAAAAAATGAGATCTTTCGCAAAGTCATTCACATTCTCTCATCTGTAATGCCATTAAGTTATTTATGGATTATAAAGGAAAAGGAAATCATGGTCTCGATTCTTATTTCCATGAGTCTATTTGCCTTCAGCATTGAGTATCTAAGAAATAATAAAAGGTTCTTCTCAAAGTTATTTAATAGTTTGTTTGGTTTTATGCTTCGTGAGACTGAATCAAAGGGTAGACTGACAGGCGCAACTTGGCTCTTGATCGGCTGGAGCATTACAGTAATGCTCTTTGAGATGCCGATAGCAGTTGCTGCGTTACTTTTTCTTTCAATTGGCGATTCCATTGCTGCATTGGCCGGGAAATTATATCCCAAGGGCCAAATTGGTGATAAAACATTTTCGGGAACCTTATTTGGTTTTGTTATTTCTCTTATTCTAGTATTGATGGTCAATCAAGCACTTTTACCAATGGTCATATTACTCGGAGCAATTGCCGCAATGGGGATAGAACTTATTCCTACAAAGGTCAATGATAACTTGACCATACCCATTTTTTCCGGTTCTGTCATGATGTTAATGGACAGGATCATATGACCTTTCTATCTCCATCAGTATTATGGCTTTTAGGTGCAATTAGCATCCCTATCGCAATACATCTATTAAGTCTATTAAGGCTGAATAAAGTTGAATTCAGTACGATCCAATTCATAAAAGAATTAAAGACCAGTTCAATACGTAAAGTCCAAATCCGAAAATTGACCTTACTAATGATTAGAATCTTGATCATAACTTGTTTGGTAATGATGATGACGCAACCCGTGACTCAAGGATTTATGCCAGGCTGGATCTCTGCGGAGCAGGATTCGAGATTGATCATGGTGATTGATAATTCTGCAAGCATGTCGGTTCAAGATGGAGAACGATCGTTCTTGGATAGATCCAAGAGTATTGCAATGACCCTCGTATCCCAATTTAATAAAAAAACAAATATAGCCATTTTACAGACATGCCCTCCAAAAATTGTCTTCTCAGGTATGCAAAATGATCCAGAACTTAGAAATTCAGTTAGATCAATAGAGCCCACTGCATCCTATGACGATCTCTGGGCGACCATAAATGGAATATTATTGGATGATAATATTATTGAGCCAATAAAGGAGTGCGTTATCTTTAGTGATATGATGCATGCTCCTGATTCATCATTTATAAATAATATTGATGACATCAATGAGTGGAAATTTTATTTTATTGAGCCTGATCCTGTTAAAAATAATGTGGGAGTATTAAACGCCACTCCTGCCAATAGAGTAAAGACGTTGGGGCAATTGGTCAAGTTAGATACACGAGTAAAGAACTCAGGTACACAGGACAAACCAAATATACCTTTGGAACTGGTATTCAATGAGCAAAGAGTGGGGCAGGTCGTGTCAGAGTTTGAACCTAAAAAGGAAAAGGAATTCTTATTCCAAGCATATCCTTCAGAAGCTGGAATTCTGGAGGGCAGGATAAAGCTTCCTCGAGATTCCTATCAATTTGATGATAGCTGGTATTTATCCATGCCAATTATGGATGAAATTAGGTGTAGCATCATTGGCTCAGATCCGAAAGACATCACTATGGTCGAAATGATATTAAGATCTATCGACCCAGAAAATAAATTCCTTAAGGTTGATACAAGGGTTCAACCGAGTCTTAGTCGTCTTTTCTTAGAAAACATAGATGTGGTTGTGATCCACAATCCTTCAAGTATCTCAAATGAGAGCATAAAGGACCTCGATCATTTTCTTAAAGAAGGTGGTGGGGTTATATGGTTTCAAGGTGACCAGGATAAGGCCCAGTATGACCCTGAACTTTTTTCGACAATTGGATTTCCTGAGATTGATACACTTGTAAGCTCAGGTCAAGGTGTATTCACAACTAATATTTCATCTGAAAGTTCTGACATTCTTCAGGATATTAAGGTTCGAGATATGTCCAAAGAGCTACCAGAGGTATTCAAATATGTAAAGACGCGATCAAGTTCAAATCATACTATACACCTAGATCTCAACAACCACGATCCTCTTCTCTTAGAATTTTCAAAAGGCAGTGGCACTTTTTTCTATTTTGCAAGCCTCTTGGATCTAAGATGGAATGATCTGCCAATACGTGGAATGGTCGTACCTTTATTATATAGATTGATCATTCTAACAGGAACGGATGAGGTGAATACCTCGCCCGTACTCATAGACGAGGCCAAATGGATCTCTATTGAAGAGAGTAAACTTAGGAATAAATGGGAGGTGATCTCACCATCGGGTCAAACAGAGATGATCGTCCCAGAGTATGACAGAGAAGGAATAGAGATTGACAATACAAATGAACTTGGTATCTATCAAGTATACTCGAATGGTGAAAAATTCACTGCATTCCCAACGCGACTTCATTATAAAGAATATATACAGGAACGCATTCAGCAAAGAGATATTGAATCTATTATTAGAGGAGACAATACACGCTGGCTTAAGGTTGAAGATGATTTTGCCAAGATCTTCTCAGAAACAAGACAAGGGAAATCACTTTGGAAATTTTTTCTAATTGCTGCGATAATTTTTCTATTGGCTGAGACGATCATCGGCAAGCCAGAAGACTCTCTCATAAAAAAAGACCCTCAATGATCGAAAAAAAAGAGATCACTAATGAAAAGGCTCTTCTCATTGGTGTGATCAAGTCTGGCAATACGGATGAGATGATCAAGGAACACCTTGATGAATTAGAGCTTCTTGCACAGACAGCGGGTGCTGAAGTAGTAGGTCGAATCACTCAGAGGGTCTCAAAGATCAATCCCGCAACATTTATTGGCAAGGGAAAGGCAGATCAGATCATTGAGCAGTCAAAGGAATTAGATGTTAAGCTGATCATATTTGATGATGAACTAAGTCCCGGTCAGATAAAGAATTACCATAAGATATCAGAAAATATAAAAGTATTAGATCGTAGTGGACTAATACTGGATATATTTCAAAAGCATGCCCGGACTAAAGAAGCGACCACACAGGTCGATCTCGCCTATTTAGAATACCTACTACCTCGATTGACCAGGCAATGGACTCACCTAGAACGCCAGATGGGTGGGATCGGGACTCGGGCCGGGATGGGCGAGACCCAGATAGAGGTGGACAGAAGACTCATACGTACTCGCATCACTCGTTTGAAAAAAGATCTCGAAAAAATTGAAAAAGAGCGTGCAACTCAAAGTGTGCGTCGAGAGTCAGAGTTTCGTGTTTCGCTTGTTGGTTATACAAATGCAGGGAAATCAACACTATTCAAGGCTCTGACAGGTTCAGATGTATATATCCAAGATCAGTTATTTGCTACCCTTGATACAACGATTCGAAAATTGGATCTCGACACATCTCACACAATACTTTTAAGTGATACGGTAGGTTTCATAAGAAAATTACCTCATAACCTAGTGGCATCATTCAAGAGCACTCTTAAAGAGGTACTTGAGGCAGATCTAATTGTAATGGTCTTGGACATGTCATCACCACAGATAAGAGATCATGTGGACACTATTACGGATGTTCTAAAGGAAATGAACGCAGATTCAATACCTGTTGTCCATGTCTTGAATAAGGTCGATCTTATCTCTGATGGTAATTTCATAGAAAAATTACAACGCTCCTTTCCTGGCTCGGTGACCATATCGGCACACCAACATTTGAAGTTGTCGGACCTAACAAGCAAGATCGTAGAGAAAATGGAATCCAACTATCAGACAATAGACCTACAATTCTCCTATGAAGATGGAAAGGCCATTGCCCAGGTTCAGCAAGGTGTAGAGGTTTTGGAAAGAGCATATGAAGAAGAGGGTGTAAAACTAAAAATAAGGGGAAGTAGGTCAAGAATAAGCCAGATAATGGCCTCGATCAATTGAAAGAACGGGTAGATTGTTTTTTTGGGATCATTCTTTGTTTAATGAATGACGGGAGCCTCTCAAATACAGCAAACTTCCTTGATCCGTTGAACGAAAAGGCCTGTTTTTTGAACCTGAAGTACAGCACCCAATAGTTGATTATAGATCCAAAAAATTCATAACCTACCCGTGCTCTTTCAAAAATCTAGCTAGAAATTATCTAATTAAGGCCATCAAAGAAACTACTTCATTGGAATATTCAACTGATTCTCTGAATCAGCGATTATGACAGCGACCGTGGCATCACCAGTGACATTGATAGTGGTCCTGATCATATCAAGAATTCTATCAACACCTAGGATGAGTGCTATCCCAGCACTAGGGACACCAACTGCTTCTAGTATTATGACCAGCATCACTATTCCAGCGCCTGGAACTGCTGCAGTGCCTATGGAGGCAAGTACAGTGGTCAAAACAATTGTCAATTGAGCACCAAGGTCTAGGGGCATGTTCAGAGCTTGGGCAATGAAAACCGCAGCCACTGCCTGATAGAGCGCTGTCCCATCCATGTTGATGGTCGCTCCCAATGGCAAAACAAATGAGGATACCTCTTCACTCACTCCAAGTTCTTCCTCGCACCTTTCCATTGTCACTGGCAGTGTGGCCCCACTTGAGCTAGTGGAAAATGCTAATAGTTGAGCAGGTGCGATGCCTCTGTAAAAGGTCTCAAATGGCATTTTTGTCATTAGCTTCAACAAGCCCGAATATGTGATGGCCACATGTACCAAGAGACCGATCACCACTGCCACCATATAATACCCAAGCGCTCCCAATAACTCAAGGATCTCTGCTGGATCATCACCGGCGACCTTGTTGATCGTCTGAGCGATCAGAGCAAATACACCAAAAGGAGCCATGATCATTATGATATCAACCAATTTGATAACGACATCATTCAAGCTCTCAAAGAAATTCTGAATTGGTTTTCCTTTGTCCTTAGGGATCTGTATCAACCCAATTCCGATGAAGATGGCCATAAAGACGACTTGAAGCATATTCCTATTGCTGGATGCTGAAAAGAAGAAATTACTTGGTATGATGTCTACCATGGGTTGCAATGGCCCGCGGTCTTTGACCTGTTGCACCGTGCCTGCTTTTTTTGATGCGTCCTTTTCATAGGTCATCTGCAGTTTCTCTTTCATTGCACTGGGAACCTTGTCGCCTGGTCTTAACGTATTCACTGATACAAGTCCCAGGGTCACCGCAACAGCGGTCGTACCAATGTAGATCGCAATGGTCTTCCCACCTATCCGACTGAGTTTTTTTACATCAGACAGGGAAGCAACACCCGTGATCAGAGATGAGAGGACCAGAGGCATTGCAATAAGCTTCAAGAGATTGATGAATATTGTACCAAACGGTGCTATCCAGTCAGATGTGAAACTGCTCCACCCTGAGTTGGTGGCGATGATGCCATATGCCAGACCCAGCACAAGTCCAATGATGATCTGCCAATGGAGTGCAAGTTTTCTCATGATTGTCCTTTTTCCTTTTTTATGTTCTCATAGGTCTCATAGTATGATTCTCCGGCATCTCTAATGTTATCCACTACTTTATTATCTGTCTCTTTCTTAGATGATCTGAGCAGCCCCTGTACAACAGTGTCTAGGAGATCTTGAATGTGGGCAAGTGTAGAGCCTAGCTGCTTGGAGAATGATTTACTCATTCAGGTAATTTAAAACAGTTTTAATATTTGTTGTGGGTCGTTTGCATGAAAAATCCTCACATACATAGAAAGTTGGTCTCTCATCCATGAGTGAGTGCTCCTGTACCCATGGTGCTAGTTTTTCAAGTCCTGATGGATCTGACATGTCCTTGAAAAGAATTACCATATTCGGAGTGTAGACATCACGTATCTTTCTTATTGACTCCTCTGTCTTAGGATCGAGCCCGTTTGCCACAATGACCAGTTCCTTTGAATCTTTCAGATCGAACATGAATGCTGTCAGCATGTGCGCGAATCCACTAGGTGACTGTTTGGCCTGCTTGGTAAAGGCCCTCAGTGTCTTGTCACCAAGCTCTGTCCATTTGGTATCGCCGGTCATCTTTCCCAACCTAAAGAGATTCATTGCCGCTACAGAGTTTCCTGAGGGTATCGCACTATCATAACTATCTTTTGCCCTCACCATTAATTTCTCAGCATCTTTACTTCCAATGTAGAATCCACCATTCTCATCGGAGAAATCCTCTACCATGATCTCCATCAGTTCGATGGCCCAAGATAGATAATCCGCCTTGAAGGTCGCCTCATACAGGTTCAATAGGCCCCACGCCATGAAGGAATAGTCATCAAGGTGAGGTAACAGACCAGCCTTTCCAAGGCGATACCGTTTCATCAATTTTCCATTCTTACCTGTGAGGTTGTCTTTGACAAATTTGGCTGCTTTTTCTGCTGCATTGACATATTCCTGTTCATTCAATGCTTGCCCAGCAAGTGCGAGAGAGGCGATCATCAATCCATTCCAATCCGTGAGCACCTTGTCATCCTTCAGCGGGTGGATTCTTTTTTCTCTTTCGCTAAAGAGTTTCTCTCTTGAAGATTCAATTATTCTATCTAATTCCTCTGCCTTGAGGTCCAGATCCTTTAGCAGATCTGTTTGTGTGCTAGAAGAAAGAAAGGGTATGTTCTTTCCCGTGGTCTGTCCGGTTGCCTCATCATGGAAGTTTCCGACCTCTGTGAACCCATAGGCTCGTGACATTATCTTACCATGATCTTCGTCCAATATCTCCACTAGCTCATCCTCTGTCCAGACATAGAACGTTCCCTCTTCGCCCTCACTGTCAGCGTCCTCGGCAGAGTAGAACCCACCATCCTCATGGGTCATGTCCCTCAGAACATAGGTAAAAATGTCCCTTGTGACACTTGCGTAGCTGGTATTGCCCGTCATTTGGAATGCCTCGAGATATGCCATGGAGATCATGGCCTGGTCATAGAGCATCTTCTCAAAATGAGGTAGCAGCCAGCGCTTGTCCGTTGAATAGCGGTGAAAACCCAATCCTATCTGATCGAACATCCCACCCAATCTCATATGGTGTAATGTCTTCTCGACCATTTTCAAGGAATTGGGGTCATCATAGAGCCTGCCATAGCGTATTAGGAAGATCAGATTATGTGCAGAGGGAAACTTGGGTGCTCTACTAAAACCACCGTAGTCAGGGTCAAATCTACTGGCGTATTGGCCGAATGCATCTTGTATGAATGTCTCATCCCACTCATCACCTGCTACGCTAGTATTGATCCTGGTCAGATAGTCTTGAACCTTGTCGATGGACCCACGGATCTCACTCTGTTTCGTGGTCCATGCATTGGCGAGGCTGGGAATTAACTGAAGCATGCCGGGCCTCTTACCGCGACCCTCCTTCGGGAAGTATGTCCCCGCAAAGAAAGGTTCTTTATCAGGTGTCATCACGATCGTGAGCGGCCACCCACCTCTTCCGGTCATGGCCTGGCATACAGACATGTAGAGGTGGTCCACCTCAGGCATCTCCTCCCGGTCCACCTTGATATTCACAAAATTTTGATTCATCAATTCAGCCACGGTCGAATCCTCAAAGGACTCGTGCTCCATCACGTGACACCAGTGGCAGGTTGAGTAGCCAATGGAGAGGAAGATGGGCTTGTTCTCATTCTTTGCCTTTTTAAAAGCATCGTCACCCCATGGATACCAGTCCACTGGATTTGAGGCGTGTTGCAGGAGATAGGGGCTTTGTGAGTTGGCTAATCGGTTTTTGTTATTGTCCATGGTCTTCCCGTTGCAGTTCCAAATGAGGCTAAAAAATAAGATAATTAGAATTAATTTTTTCATAGAGATTATATCTAGATGATGGAAGTTAGATAGATTTCAGGGCTTGACTACAACCTTATTTATCTAACTAAAAGTATGAAAATAATATCATCAATGGCTCTAATATGAATATTAATATTCAGTGCAGAATAATGAATGATATCTTAGACAATAACATCAGATTAAATGAGGAACTGCATGAATACAGGCTACTTGATAGACCTGAGGCCACATTTACAAGTGTCACCACTTACGTTGAACATTTCTTTGAAGGATTTGATGCTCTAAAGATCGCTACCAAACTTGTTAATAACCATCCTAAATATTCAAACCATACGATTGAATCCTTGATGGCAGAGTGGGCCGCCACTGCAGAATATGGTACGAAAGTCCATCATGAGATCGAAGATTGGATCAAAGAGAAAAAAGAGCCTCAAGATCTAAAGGCTCTAAATGGAAGAGATTGGATAGAACAATATAGTATAAGGTCTGATGTGGATGTATACTCGGAGGTCATTGTCTATACTACAGAACTTTCCATAGCCGGAACAGTAGATATCCTTGCCAAGGACAACTCAACTGGGAAATATGATATCATTGACTGGAAAACGTCAAAGAAGATAGAGACCAACTCATATAGACAAAAGATGGGGACTCATGCATCGACAAGGCATGTGATGGACTGTAACTTCTATCATTATTCCCTACAGCTATCATTATACAGATACATCCTCGAAGAGTACTATGGCCTGAAGATACATAATCAATTGATCGCCCATTTAAAGGATGACGGTGTAAGCGCGCTTGTGACGCCCTATATGCGTGATGAGATCATTGAGATGCTCAAGCATAGGAAGGATTTGAAATGACATTCATCAACTCTGTAAAGGGAGACTCAAATAAGATCACCCTAAAGAAGCATGACCCTCCATCATCTGAATTGCTGATCACAGACCAGGACTGCATCAACATTGCCTTTCTCGATACAGAGACCACTGGAATTGACCGTGCGAACGATCAGATCATAGAGATAGCGATCAAGATGGTCAGATTTGAGGCAACATCTGGAAAGATATTGTCCATTGAGGGATCATATGAGTCATTCAATGATCCTGAAGAGGACATTAGCACAGAGATAACGCTTTTGACAGGAATCGACAATAAAATGGTCGAGGGAGAGTCCGTAGACTGGGATATGGTAGATGGTTTGCTGGAAGAGGCAGATCTCATCGTTGCCCATAATGCAGGTTTCGATCGCGCATTTGTAGACCGATACTCATCTGTGTCGCCAAACAAGATCTGGGCATGTTCTATCAGTGACATAGACTGGCTAGGTCGAGGATTCACAAGCTCCAAGCAGGAGCTTCTGTGCTACTGGCATGGATTCTATTTTGACGCACACCGTGCCATGAATGATGTGGACGCACTGATCCATCTCGTGACCCATGACCCTGATGATGGTAAAAGGGCACTGATCGAATTGATCGAGAGTTCAAAGAGACCTGAATATGTGATTTTCGCAGATCATTTCAAATATGACCCAGTGAAAAAGGATGTTGTAAAAGGGAATAAATACAGATGGAATCCAGAGAGCAAGGTATGGTACAAAAAGGTGAACTTTGATACACTTGAGCATGAGAAGGATTGGCTGACCGCCACCATCTATGACCAAATATTCAAGGGTAGGATAGAAGAGATAAACCCCAATGACAAATATAAATTATAGAGGAGTATGACCTACCTAACAGGAATCCTCATCTATCTCTGTGTCTTGGTCGCTGTAGGTATCTATAAGATCAGGTCGGTCAAGGACAGCGAGGATTTCATGGTCGCAGGCAGGACCCTGCCCTGGTATGTGCTCGTTGGGACCTTACTGGCGACTTGGATGGGAAGTGGGTCTCTATTCAGTGGTGCGGGTCTAGGATATAGGAATGGGCTTGCAGGTCTCTGGTCCAGTGCTGGCGCATGGCTGGGCATTGCGCTCATCTATTTCATCACAAAGAGAATAAGAAATTTTGGGAAGGTCACGGTGCCTGACATATTCGAGGCCAGATATGGAAAGGTCGCCGCGATCTTGGCCACCATCACGACGGTCGTAGCCTACACGACGATCGTTTCGTATCAATTTCGGGGAGGGGGCAAGGTGCTGTCCATGGTCTCTGATGGTCTGGTATCACTTGAGGCTGGAATAATCATCACCGCAGTGTTTGCCATAACCTACACGGTCCTGGCTGGAATGTTCTCTGTGGTCTATACGGATGTGGTCAATGGTGTCCTGATGACCATCGGTACCATAGGCGCACTCATCTACCTCTTCATTGATGTTGGAGGCATGAGCGAGATCATTATGGTCGCGGAATCTGCGGGTAAGTGGCAGTGGTTCGGTAACTGGGCATCTGAAAGGACAGGCGACATCTCAGGACCGATCATAGCGATCAGCTTCTTTGTTCCTACGATGCTACTTCTGATGGGCGATGCTAACATGTACCAACGGATCTTCAGCGCCGATAGTGGCGGGTCGGCAAAGAAAGCGGTCTTTTTCTGGATCATTGGTGTGATCATCCTGGAGTCAGTGATCTCAATGCTTGGCCTCACCGGTGCTGTGGCAGCGGCAAAGGGGATCATCCCTGATCTGGTCGCAGAGGCACAGACAGGGCTAACAGACCCGAATGCCTTGCTGGAGGCCAGACAGGCTGGAAGTGAGTCGGTCATACCGGCGATCGCGCGCTATGGTGGACTGCCTATGGCACTAGGCCTTTTGCTTGTCTCGACCATGATGGCGATCATCGTTTCCACTGCAGATTCGTTCCTCTTGATCCCGGCTACAAACCTGACAAGGGATGTCTATTTACGATATGTAAACCCAACCGCAACTGAAAGACAGATACTGCTTATCAGTCGCGGACTTGTATTGATCCTTGGACTTATTGCTTTTCTTCTGGTGAGTCAGTTCAAAACGGTCTTGAACGCTGCATTCACAGCATACAACATCTATGGAACGTCCATTACGCCTGCCTTACTCGCGGCCTTTCTTTGGAAGAGAGCCACGAAAGAGGGCGCTGTTGCGTCCATTATTACAGGTGCATCCGTTACTATTATCTGGACCTATTTCTTACCTTCCTGGTCAGGATTTGGTGACCTTAATCCTTTTCTACAAGAGCTTACATATCCGGCTGCTGCTTTGTCTATTCTGGCACTTATCTTGGTCAGCCTTTTGACTCCACCACCGGCAAAGGAAGACCTAGGTCAATTCTTCAATGATATGGACTAGTGTGTATGGAGCGCTTGTATCTGACCGGTCTTAGCTTGAGGTCTCTGGATGCAACTCTCTACGATAGTATTCAAACACCTTTCCCGTTCCCTGCCAATTGTCAACCCTGTCAATTATGCTGACCCTGCCAGTGAACTTTGATGCGATACCCTCTCTCACGTGACCGGTGACATATAGTATGTCATCCTGTTTCTTGGTCTGATTTAGATAGATCCGTTTCAATATCTTTGCTCGTCCAGTGCCTTTGTGCTCCTGCTCAATGACAAATGCATAGGTGTATATCGTGTTGTGCTTATTGAAGTTCATATCTAGGCGTGCCCAGGGTTCTCTGCTGAGCATTTCAAGTGGTACTCCGATCATATAGCCCACGATCTCACCCTGATCTCGTGCGATGAATGGCAATGATCCTGGTCGATTAAAATAGGTGTGGATGGTGTTATCTGTTAGTCGGGCAGCGGGTCCATATTCCTTGACCAATGACTCAGAGATCTCGATCAGTCTGTCATTGTCATTGGAGCCAGCGTGATCGACAAGTTCGATCTGGAATGGTCCGCTCGATGCAATGACCTGAGTTCTTGAATCGGGTTCTTGTTGAGATCTTTCATCATTCATAGCACGAGTTTAGGGGTGTGAGGCCGGAAAACACATCAATGAAAATTCTATGAAATGGAATTGTAGACAGGTTGATGAACTTGGTAGATTACGGGTCTATGTCATCCTTCAATTCACGTTTAAAGAAACTTGTGGAACAAAGGCGCTCCTGGCTCTGTGTGGGCCTGGACATGAACCCCGAGTCCCTTGGTAATGATGATCTCTCAAGTCTCAAGGACCACACATTCAAAGTGATAGATGCAACAAGGGAGTACGCTGTAGCATATAAGCCCAACTTTGCGTTCTTTGAGCGATGGGGTGCTGTTGGGTTTGCCTGGCTGGAGGAGACGGTCAGTTACATCGGGAAGGAACACGTGAAGATAGCTGATGCAAAGAGAGGTGACATTGGCAATACGGCAGCCCAGTATGCGAAAAGCATATTTGACCACTTTGGATTTGATAGTGTGACCCTCAATCCCTATATGGGCAGTGACAGTGTCCTACCTTTTTTGGACAGAGAGGAAAAGGGGGCCTTCATATTATGTAGGACCTCCAATGATTCTGCGAGTGAATTGCAGGACAATCTGATCGATGATGACCCGCTCTACTTGCACGTTGCCCAACTGATCAATGGACTCAATGACAATGATAATGTGGGAATGGTCGTTGGTGCCACAGCCCCGGATGAGTTGGCCAAGATACGTGATGCTGCGCCTGGCATTCCCATGCTGATCCCTGGAGTCGGAGCGCAGGGCGGAGATCTATCCCAAAGTCTGAGGGAGGGAAACCGCTCAGGGACTGGGATCATCAATGTCTCTAGAGGGATAAGTTTTGTTGGAGACATGAGTGAAAGATCCATACATTCTGCCGCAGCCAATTATGTTGAACAAATGAGGGAAATATTAGATTAGATGACTGAGCAGGAGCATATGATATCCATCTTCAGATCGACAGAGGCACTCTTGGACGGGCACTTTGTGCTGACCTCTGGCAGACACAGTTCGACCTACTTCCAGTGCGCGAAGGTCCTCCAGCATCCGGAGTATCTTACGGCCTTCTCTATCATGATAGCAGATGAATTTGAGCACAAGGAACCAGATGTTGTGATCTCTCCAGCCATTGGAGGTATCGTACTAGGGACCGAGGTCGGTACACAGCTTGGTTGTAGGACCATTTTTGCTGAGAGAGAAAATGGTAAGATGGTCATTCGAAGAGGATTTGAGATCTTGAAGGGAGAGCGTGTCCTTGTGGTAGAGGACGTGATCACAACTGGCGGATCTGTCAAGGAGGTGATGGACCTGATATCGGATCTGGATGCAGAGGCCATTGGTGTGGGCGTCCTGGTCGACAGAAGCAATGGGACAGCGTCATTGCATGAGAACCAATTTTCAATCGTTGAATTAGATGCAGTTAGTTATGGGGATGACGATGTCCCAGATGATCTGGCTGCAATTCCAATACAAAAACCTGGGAGTAGATACTTATCATGAAACACGTAATACCATTCATACTTGTATTAGGCCTTTCTAATATGAGTTGTGGAAAATCAAAAAAGGAAGAACCTGTGAATATTGAACAAGAAAATCAAAATTTGGGACAGGAACAGTCTCAGTCCAGTCAGCCAGATGGGGTCAAGATAGAGGTGGCGGTCATCACGACGGAGTATGGGGACATGGTGGTGGAATTCTTTGAAGAGGCAGCGCCGAAGCATGTGGAGAGTTTTAAACTTCATACCAAAAATGGATACTATGATGGCACGATATTCCATCGAGTGATCCCAGGATTTATGATCCAAGGTGGAGACCCTAATACAAAAGATGACAACAAGGCCAGTTATGGGACGGGTGGTCATGCCGCAAAATACTATGGCATAGGTGACGAGGAGAATAACCTGTCCTGGAACTTACCTGCTGAGTTCAGTGACATCAGTCACAATCGTGGCATCCTGTCGATGGCACGCTCTACCGATCCAAATAGTGGAGGAAGTCAGTTCTTCATATGTGCAGCAAATGCACCTCATTTAAATGGACAATACACCGTCTTTGGCCAAGTGGTCCAAGGAGAGCAGGTCATAGATCAGATCGTAAGTTTGCCAAGAGATGCTAGAGACAATCCAAATCGCAGGGTCGCGATGAAGGTCCGATTAGAAAAAAGAGATAAGTGAAAAGACCTTCTTTGGGCATCGCCTTGGGAGGAGGAGGAGTCCGAGGTGCTGCACATGTAGGAGTTCTGCAAGAGTTGGATAGCGCCGGAGTAGAGATCGATATGATCGCAGGTGTAAGTGCAGGCGCCGTGATCGGTGCCATGTATGCATATAGCCTTGATGGTAAATGGGTCGAGGAACATTTTCGTAATATCTGGTCCTCCGCAACATTTGATGGTACAACATCCAAAAGATTTATCGATAATGGTTCTCCCGGTTCCTTTGCCCATGGGATAAAAAAGACCCTTACTGAACACGTCCTGGCCATCATGAGCCTCCACAAGAGTTCCATCATAAAGAACGATCAACTCAGAGAGGTCTTGGAACTTCTCATGCCAGTCCGAACATTTGAAGAGATGAAGATCCCTCTTAAGATCGTATCTACAGACATAGAGACTGGTGATGATCTCATATCAGACAAGGGTGACCTCATAGATGCATTGGTAATGAGTTGTGCAATACCTGGGGTCATGGAGCCGATCGAGGAAGGTGGCAGAATGATCGTTGATGGTGGTGTCGGCATGCCAATACCCGTTCCCGTGTTGAAAGATCTCTGTGACCTTACGCTGGCGGTGGACATTGGGCTCTATGAATTTGAAAGATTGAATAGGCCAAATGCACGATCGATAAAGATCAGATCTGATATCATCACCTCGAACAGATTGAAAGCGAGACTCGCTTCTGATGCAGATCTTGTTATTAGACCTGATACAATGGGCCTGCATTGGTCAAGGTTTGACTCTGGCGAGATTCTCTTTGAAAATGGAAAGAAAGCAGCCAGGGCCAAACTCTCAAAATTGAATGCCATGATCAATGATAAAAAAGAAAATGAAATTAGTAAAGAATGGTTGAGTTAAAATAATAAACCCATTATTTTTCGCGTCGAAAAACACCCGTATTTAAATTGAAGAACTTTATATTATTCACCCTCTTATCAGCGCTGCTGAGCTCACAGTCTGCTGAAAACCCTGTCTCAATATCAGCAAGGGTTGACTCTCCAGCGAGAGCAGGAGAGGTCATAGAGGTCAAGATACGTGCGGAGATGGATCAAGAGTGGCACATATATTCCATCTACGACGTGAGCGATGGTCCTCTTCCAACGGAGATCAGTATCAGTGGTTCTGCCGTAGGTACCGTTGCGCCCGTCAGAGAGCCAGAGCCACTATATGTATTTGATCCTGGGTTCGAGACTGATACCTACTATCATGAGGGTGATACAGAATTCATTTTCCCTTTAAGATTAAAAAGAAGTGTCCAGCCGGGAACGCACTCCATAGTCGTTGAGGTGTTCTATATGGTCTGCAATGCTAGACTATGTTATCCACCATTGACCCAAACAGAGACGGTTCAGGTGGTCGTAGAGGAGGGCGAGCCAAGGTCAAATAGGGCAACCTTCAATATCGCAAGTACCAAAAATGATGATGGCAATACTGAGGATGGTGACAGAACACTTTTAAGCATATTACTTCTTGCTATTGGTGGTGCAATGCTTAGTTGGGTGATGCCCTGCGTCTATCCGATGCTTCCGATCATCATTTCCTTCTTTGGAAAAATGTCTGAGGATAAGAACATTGGTCGAAATACCATCGCAACCTTCTACGGTCTTGGAATAGCAGGCACATTTGTTCTGATCGGTCTGGTGGTAGGATTCCTATCCTGGGGTGTGAACGATGTGGCCACTCAGTCAAAGTATGCTAACATAGGGAACCTGATAGCAACAGATCCATGGATAAATCTTGGTCTTGGTGTCTTATTTATTTTCTTTGCATTGTGGATGTTTGGCATTGTAAATGTGAACATCGCTGGGGGTCTGGTCAACACTACGGACAAGGCCGGGCAATCTGCAAACAGTGCCTACATAGGATCATTTTTATTGGGCGTTGCCTTTGCCATTACAAGTTTTAGTTGTACCGTTCCTGTAGTTGGAACTCTTCTGGTCGTTGCCGCTGCTGGTACGGCTGGTAGTGTCCTTACCAGTATCTATGGTATGGCCATCTATGGAGTGGTCTTTGCGGTTCCCTTTGTTGCCTTGTCACTTTTTCCCAAGGCCCTAGATAAGTTGCCCAATTCCGGTGCATGGATGGAGACGCTAAAGATAGGATTTGGTTTCATTGAGATAGCAGCAGCAATAAAATTTTTATGGGTCCCAGATCTTGAATGGGGTCTAGGTCTGTTGCCAAGGAACATTGTCTTGGTACTTTTTATCTTGATCGGTCTATTACTGATTGGTTATCTACTTGGGCTCTTTAGAGTCGGTACCTCAGAGAATATAAAACCTTTTCAATTGGGCAAGGGTCGCGCTCTTTCAATACTGGTCACAGTTTTTATGCTATACCCCGTTGTGATGTCATTCGCTTCAGCACCTACATATCATTATTCGAAGATGCCTAGACTCATGGATGAGATCTTGGAGGCTCTGGTTCCACCACCACCCACTGAAGATGAGATCGCAATAGATGAGGGTTGGTTCGTTGACCAATATGATGAGGCCTTGAAAGCCGCCAAAGAGCAGAAAAAGCCATTGTTCATTGATTTTACGGGTGTCTATTGTGCAAATTGTCGGGTCATGGAGCGAAGAGTATTTCCAAAAAGACCGGTCAAGGAGCAGCTTGACAAGATGGTGCTCACGAGGCTATATGTTGATAAGAGAGATTCCATGAGTCAGGTCTTTGCTCAATTACAGTTTGAACGATACAAACAAGCGACGCAGCCATACTATGTCATACTGGACCCTGAGGATGAATCAACCATTGCCGATACGGGTGGCTATGTTCCTAATGGATTCGCAGAATTTTTAAGTGATGGCGTATCATCCTATTACGAGAGGAAGAGAGATGAATAGGCCATTCAAAATATTTCATTCTTCTACCGTTGCATTATTCCAAAGAGTATTATTCGTGATCTTATTTTGTTTTGTTGGTTGTGATAATGGTTCAGCGCAGCGTAAGGACTCAAGGCAGAACAGTACCGTTACCAAGACCAACGAGACCAAGAAAAAGAAGAAGAAGGAGAATGAAATAATCGCTCCAGATTTTACCTTGGCAGACCTAGATGGAGAGTGGGTCAGTATGAATCAGTTCAGGGGCAAGGTTGTGCTACTTAATTTTTGGGGAACATGGTGTGGACCATGTCGCAAAGAAATTCCAGATTTTGTAAAACTATCTGAAAAATATCAGAAGGATGGACTTGAGATAGTTGGCGTTACACTTACATCAGGCTCCGCAAAGAAGATCAACGCCTTTGCCGATAGATGGGGAATTAACTATACGTTGCTCACAGACATTGATGGCAATGAGACACAATCGGTCACGGCTTTATATGGGCAAGCTACCGGAAGAAGCATAACGGGTGTCCCGACTACTTTCCTGATCGACAGGGATGGATATATTCGTCAAAAATATGTAGGTCCAAGGTCGGAGGCGATATTTTATAAGGACCTAAAACCATATCTATAGAGCCAACCAACTACTTGTATAATCCCAAAATAAACTCTGGCACCTCCTTCCCTTACTTTCCCCTTTTCTTTCTTTTAGTCGATATCATTCTATTTGCTGACCCACTGGATCACTATTGGCAGCAAAAGGTTGATTACGATATGAATATCACCCTACATGATTCCATTCACCAGGTAACGGGTAACTCAATTATAAAATACACAAATCAATCGCCGGACTCTCTTGATCGCATATACCTGCATCTCTATCCGAACGCATTTCAAGTAGGCTCAGTGAAATATCGCGAATACCTTGGTAAGGCAGGCGGTGGTTATAGAGCAAAATATTTCACTGATCAGTTGGAGGGATTCACAAGCAATATAGATGTCCACGACCTGTCCATTGCGCTGCCCAAAGAAGGGGCCTCATGGATACATAAGACACCAATACTCGATCAATACAAGATAGAAGATACCATCCTAGAGGCACGACTAAATCGTAAGGTTGGCCCTGGCCAGACCATTCGCATCGATCTGAATTGGACACATCGCATCGGTGAGATGGTTGAGCGGGCAGGACACTACGCGGGTCAATACAATATGGCACAGTGGTACCCTAAGATGGTTGTCTATGATGAAAAAGGTTGGCACGCGGATGTATTCCATGCCGAGGGTGAGTTTTACGGCGAATTTGGTGATTTCAATGTCAAATTCGATCTGCCAAAAGCTTTTGTGATTGCCGCCAGTGGGGTCGTCACAGATGGCGATCCTGGGTGGGAGGATGTCACGGTGGACACTTCCATTGACTACAACGTCTGGCTAGACATATATGATTCCAATCTCATCGAGGTGGATGAGGATGAGCGAAGAGTAGTAACCTTTTTTGCAGAGAATGTTCATGACTTTGCCTGGGTCGCATCAAAGGACTTTTTATATGAGGGTGGTATCAGCAGAGATGGGCAGACCAAGGTACACGTTCTATATGACAAGCATCGTGGTGAAGAGTGGACGAAGGTTGTGCTTGAGCGCTCCATCAGTGCCCTTGATTGGCTTGAGCAAAGATTTGGAGATTACCCCTATCCTCAGATCACCACAACCGATAGGATCAAGAGTGGGGGAATGGAGTACCCGATGCTGGTCATGAATGGACGCGATGGTGAGGGCCTGATCATGCATGAGTATGGGCACGTGTACTTTTATGGTATCTTGGCAAATAATGAAGTAGATGAGGCCTGGCTAGATGAAGGATTCACTACAAATCAGACAATGAATTACTTGATGACCCGTTACGGCTCGCACGGATTTGATACTGGTCTGTATGAGGACTATGAAAAGTTTCCAAAAAAGTATTACCCCTTGGACAATGAACTGCACTCTGATCAGTGGCGGGCGATACGTTTTATGAGAAGTGGCTTTGATGAGAACATTAGTAGACCATCTTACTTGTTCAATAGTAGTACTGCCTATAGAAGGAATGCATATACAAAACCATCTCTGATGCTAGTTGAATTAAAATATCTTCTTGGTGACTCGCTATTCTATGGTTCAATGCAACATTACTATGATAAGTGGAAGCTCAAGCATGTCAATGAGGAACGGTTCATTGATGCGATCGAGGAATTCTCTGGTGAGAGCCTGGACTGGTTCTTTCAGCCATGGTTACATACTACTAGAAAACTTGATTATGCCATTTCCTTTTTCAATAGTTCAAAGAATGATCAAGGGACATGGGACATTGAACTTGGTATAAAGAGTCTTGGTACTAGATTCATGCCGATGCAGATAGAGACAACCCTTGATGGTGGTTCGGTCGACAGAAGATGGTGGGATGGGCATTTGTGGCGATTTCAAGATACACTCAGATATGTGACTGATAAAAGGCCAATTCACGTCTCATTGGACCCAGACGTTCAAACACTTGACATGGACCATAGGAACAATACGACTAAGATGAAAAGAACTATTCTCTTGGACTGGCCGGGGGTATGGTATGATCCTCGTGATGAGATGGTCTATTGGTGGTCCCCGTATCTCTATTTTGATTCCAATAGGTCGGACCTTGCACCTGGTCTGACCATTGACCGTGATTATGGCCCTTATGAGAGTACCACATTTCGTGCAAATTATGCTTTAAACTCCAAGAGACTTTATTGGTATCTAGGTGGCTGGCGCCAATCGGTGCATTCTTTTCCAAGGACTACTTTCCATTTTTGGGGGTTTGATCGTCCTGGAGTTATTGAGTTTGGAGGTGAGATCGAAAGAAAATGGAATCGAGTCTATGGTAGAACTCCAACTCATACCTTTGCAAGTGGTCTATATGTTCAACCAAGATATGATCGTGAAAGGGCAGAGCCATTAGGCTATGACCCCAATGGCAAAATTGCTGTTGGTTATTGGACATGGAGAATGGCCACGGGACCCCTATCATTTGATCTCAATGGGGCAACTGCCATAGCACCCTTTTCAACTTGGAATTTCAATCGTTTGACTGGAACGGCCACATTCAAATTAAAGAAGGTCCTTGGGTTTGAGAGTAAGAAAAGACCTGACCTGAATCGGAATTTTGTTGTCCATATAAAACAGAGGCTCATCACTGGAAAGATATGGGCTGACGAATTAGGAGTTCCGGGTCAGGAAGGATACAACATTGAGGGTAATAGTTCTAATGATATGTTAAGAAAAAATTATTTGGTCGACCAGTTCTATGGCAGTGAAACTCTATTTGGTCATTACCATATGCCTGGAGAGGGCAATATTCGCGCTTTTGTTGGTAGAGGTGAGAGAGGTGCCGAGGCACTTGTCTCGAGCACGACTGAATTAAGCCTGTTTAAGAATATTGCCAAGGCAGACCAAGAAGCGATCAATTTGGAATTTGCCACATTCATAGATGGAGGGATCTTCTGGGATCGCGATAATGTGAGTATTTCTGGAAGTGATAGGATATTGAATCAAGAATTTGAAAAAAGAAATCTTGTAGATGCAGGCATGGGCATTAGACTTAATACGAGTCTACTAGAGAAAGATATCTACATTAGACTAGATTTCCCATTCTATATCTATGACGGAGAATCCTCAGAGATCAATTTTAATAATTGGATCTTCAGTTTTCAGAGAAGCCTGTAGAAAATTGATTGAAATACTGGAGAGATTTCCTAAATTTATATGAGTAAAGGCGTATCAACCTTTGTCCCAGTTTAAACTTTTATCAATCAATATGTTATTTTGGAGATATACCGTGAAAACAAGACTAACATTATTAATACTTATCTTTTCTTTTAATACTTCTCTTTTTTCTCAGGATGAGGAGCTCTGTCCACCATCTGCCATCAATGTGTTTGGCGGGAATGAGGAGAACATTGTTTCATGGGGAGAGCCAGTAGGCAATATAGGTTGTGGTGACTATGCGGTCAATGAGATGCCATTCAGCGATCAAGGTACTAATGCTGGAATGGGTGATGATTGGCCAGTATCTGGATCACAAGGAGAGGATGTCGCGTATACATTGAATGTCAGCGAGACGACCACTTATGATTTTACATTGTGTTCCAATAACACTGACTACGATTCCAAGTTAGAGATCTTTACCAACGATCAGGACTGTATTGCTCCAGCCTCCACTGGAAACTACAACGACGATGACTTTACAAATTGTCCTGATTATGTAGCACCCTATCCACCCAGTGGACTCTGGGCTGTGACTCTACAGCCTGGTCAATATTATGTGGTTGTGGATGGTTTTGGTGGGGCAACAGGTAACTATGAGATCTCCATCAGTGTCACTGGCGGAAGGTCTAATAGTCAATTGAATAATTCCGTGAGGACGGTTTGGCCTTTGGAAGAATTGAAAATGGCCGAACTAGGTTTTTCTCAGGATGTGATTGATGCATATACTCAAGAGGTAATGGATCCCCTACGCTATGCGGCAACCAATAATTCATTGAGAGAGATTCCAGAGGAATGCGGTACCTTTTCCTGTTACCGTGTTTATGATTCTGAGAACAATGTGGTCTTGACATGTACCCAAGAATTATCCTTTACTCATAGTGATCTAACAAATGGGACTGAATATTGTTACTATATTACTACTCTCTATGATGAGGGTGAGTCTGAGGTAACAGAGACAGTTTGTGCTACCCCAAGTACATTTGAACCCGCTCCTCCGACAAATGTATATGCTGAGGTCTGGGATGAAGAGGTCTCTATCTATTGGACATCTCCTGAGGTCAACAACCTTGGTGTCCCATACAGTGAATCATTTGATGATGGAGGGCTATTGGATCTCTGGATTGTAGATGGTGACAATTGGGTCTATGATGAGTTCACTGGGAATCCTGAACCTTCATTCAGATTCAATTGGAGTCCTTCAGTGTTAGACTATGATCAAAGTTTGTATTCTCCCGTTCTTCCACTAGGAGCTTTAACTGAGGCAACCATAGCATTTGACCTTGAGTTCAGTAATTTTGGTTCCACAGGTACAGAGTATTTTGCGATAGAGTATAAGAGTGGTACAGATGTTAACTGGACCTCATTGGAAGAATTCTCAAATGCTGGAGAAAACTTTACTTTCACAAACTACAGCTACGATGTAAGTGGGCTATCAGATAATCTTTTTGTGAGATTCCGCTGCTATGGAGCAAATTCCTTTGAGATAAACTGGTGGCTGGTCGATAATTTTTCAGTCACATCCGATGGTAGACAGAGTCGAAATGAATATGATTTCTTGGGGTACAATGTATATGTAGATGGCATGGTCAATAACAGTGAGGTCTTTGATACGACAGGTTATACCGTCTATGGCCTTAGCAATGAACTTGAGTACACATTTGGTGTTACTACGGTCTATGAAGGAGCTGATGGTGAGGATAATTATGAGAGTGCCCCTGTCAGTGTAACTGCTCAGCCTGTGTATGTATTTGGTGATGTAACAGGAACCATATCTGATCCAAATGGTGCATTCCTTGATAGTGTCGTAGTGACCTCAGGAAGCGCATCTGATACTACAGGGACTGATGGAGCCTATACCTTGTGGAACTTGGATGTTGGTTCGAATGCGGTTCAGGTTCGAAGATCAGGATTCTATACAACAACCGCTGATGTGGAGGTTCTTGCTCAGGCCGATCCCACAGAACAGGATTTTGTCCTAAGCCCTGACATGCCAAATCCTGCAGGCTTGAATGCAAACCCATTGGATGAGCAGGTCTATCTAGAGTGGAGGCAACCAGGTAATGGAGAAGAGGTCACATTGCGATATGATGATGGAGTTTTGGGTAATGCATTCTATTTTTATGATACCTATGAAGATGGACAAGCACATGGAGTCAGGTTTGACGTAGGCGGTAGTTTTGATGTCTTGGCGGCATCTATAAAAATATTATCTGAGGGTGACCTTTACTGGCCCTGGCCTGATGCTACGCACGGCCCTGTAAGGGTCTTGGTATTTGATGACCTCAATGGTTATCCAGGAAACTTATTGCATGATGAAGAAACAACAGCTGAGAATGGATGGGCTACTGTATATCCAGATATTGCTGGTCTAGAGGGATCATTCTATGTGGTTGCCACACACGCAGCTGGTTGGACCAATTATGAGGGTTTTGGTATTGATGTTGGTGTTGACTATCCAGATAATATGGTAACACTCTTGGGAGAGGCATGGAACTATGGCGATTACCTAGGATATGGTGGTGATTATATGATGGCAGCCCAGGTGATGTCATACGGAGGCGGTATGGTTTCTATGTCTTCGTCCAACCCTATCAATCAGAGTCTTGCCAATGTGGACCAGTCTTTGACCGCTAGTACGGTCGGACTGACACCTACATATTCCTCTGAGGAGCCTTCACATCCGATCTACGATTCCTCTTTGTATGGGACCGAAGATCGTGATGATGTGCTGCTTGAGTACAGGGTCTATGAGGTTGGTGTTGATGGTAGTGAGACATTTGTTGTCGCTACTTCACCAACAGACACATTCGCAACTGTCACAGCGAGTCCGAACTATGTTGAATATTGCTACAATGTCTCTGCCTATTGGAGCACTGAGAACTATGGTGAGTTGGAGTCAAGGCATTCAAATACCGCGTGCACAGTGCCATATGCATTGGGTGATGCTGATTTTGATAGCGATACAGATATTAACGATGTGCTGGCAGTTGTCGATTTTATCCTCGAGGAAGACACTCCAACGGAAGATGAATTCAGAAATGTGGATGTCAATATGGATGAGGATATCAATATTGCTGATGTCATAATGATAGTGGATATTATTTTTGGTACAACTACCTCAAGATCTTTTGATCTCGATCCAAATGAGATAGCATATATTGATCTTGATCCTGACCCCTTGTCGTCTAGTATTTTAGTTAACATAGAGTATGATGGTCCTATAAGAGGTATGGAATTTGAATTGAATTTTAATACAGAACTGGTCAATGTTCAGGCCCCACGCCTTATTGAGATTCAAAATAATGTGATGGTCTCATCAAATATGACAGACCATCAGACCAAGAAGATCATTGTCACTGACATGCAAGGTGGTACCATAGAGCCTACCAATAATTCCTATCTGGCAATTCCAGTGGAGTTCAAAGGTTCAAACTACGATATAGGTTCAGTCCAAATAGAGAATATCAAGCTAGCGGGTGCCAATGGAGATTTGATTCAATATATCGCTCGTTCCACTGAGTCTGAGGTCAAGTTGATACCTCGTGATTTTTCACTGCAGCAGAACTTCCCTAACCCTTTTAACCCTTCAACCGAGATCAGGTTTGATCTGCCGCAGGAGGGTCATGTCGATCTTTCTGTATATAATATGGCAGGACATAAAGTAAGAAGTCTGAAATCAGGCGATATGCAGCCTGGATACCATTCAATCATTTGGAATGGGACAAATGATGCTGGTAGTAAAGTATCCACTGGTATGTATTTTTATTCAATTCAAACCAATAGATTTCAAGCGACGAAGAAGATGCTCTTCCTAAAGTAAGATTGATGCCATTCTATAAAAAAGCCCTGCTAATTCTAGACAGGGCTTTTTTATTTTTTGGGAACCAAAAAGCCAATAGTGCATTTGAAGATATAAAGAAAGCAGGATCAAATTCATGAAAAAACTATTTTTATCCATTGTATTGTTTGGATCTTTATTGGCACAAAATTCTGTTGTGAGTCAATTCAGTAAGGCCTTTGCAGATGTTGCCGAAAAGGCCAAACCAGCCGTGGTCACCATTATCACTGACAAAGTGATATCAATGAGGCAGTTTGATGATTTCGGGTTTTTTTTCCAACCCAATATCCCAAGGAAAAGAGAGTTCAAGACAAATGCATTGGGGTCAGGGGTCATTGTTGACTCAGAGAAAGGATATATATTGACCAATAACCATGTGGTTGATGAAATGGACGGTATTAGAGTAAAACTCTTTGATAAGAGAGAATTTGATGCAACCATTATTGGAACAGATCCCAAGACCGATCTCGCAGTGCTTCAAATTGATGCTGATAAATTGGATGATATGCGGTTGGGAAATTCTGATGATCTAAGGGTCGGTGAGTGGGTCATGGCAGTAGGTAGTCCTTTCTCAGAAAATCTCAGTCATACGGTGACCACAGGTATAGTATCAGCAATTGGAAGAAGTAATATATTGGACTCAGGAAGTTATGAGGATTTCATACAGACAGATGCCGCAATAAATCCTGGAAATAGTGGCGGCGCACTTCTGAATATGGATGGAGAACTGATTGGAATAAATACTGCGATTGCGACAGGTGGCTATGAGAAGGGGAATCGTGGGGTTGGATTTGCAATCCCCTCAAACATGGCAGATCGAATCATGTCAGATCTGATCGATAAGGGCTATGTGACTCGTTCTTGGTTGGGGGTTATCATTCAAGACCTGGATAGTGAGACTGCTGAGGCATTGGATATAAGTACTCGTAATGGAGCCCTTATCGCTGATGTTGTTAAAGATAGCCCTGCTCAGGATGCAGGTATGCAAGAGGGAGATGTCATAGTTGAATTCAATGGTAGATCGATCATGAATACTGCTAACCTAAAGAATGTTGTCTCATTATCAGCTCCAGAGAGCACCAATAGGGTCAAGGTAATCAGGAATGGTTCACCAAAAACAGTAAAGGTGACTCTACAAGAACTTCCTGATAATCCGCAACAATTCGCTACAAGAAAGAGAGGCAATGATAATAATTTTGGATTGGAACTTAAAAGGATCAATGAATCTCTAAAGAAAAAATATGAAATAGATGAAGATCAAGATGCTCTTGTTGTCACTCGTATCGATCCAAAGGGTGAGGCATATGAGAAAGGAATTCGTGAGGGGGACATAATAAAACGTGTTGGTACTGAGAAGGTGGATTCGTTAAAGAAGTTTGATCGCTTGGTAGAGAAATCCAAGCAAAAGGGGACCGTACTCCTTTTAGTAAAGAAACCAGGCGGTGGTTCTAGATATTTTACCTTGAACCTATAGAAAATCCAGACGATTCGAATTAAATAAAAGCGCCCCATCTGGGGCGTTTTTATTTATAAAACATCCGTGACTATGGTTCTATCAATGAGATAAATTCAATACCACATTTTATTTATTTTATAGTTATTTCATGAGCATAAAAAAAGTAGATACTAAAGTTGATTTTATTAGATCTGAGCACGATGTCCTCAATTTTTGGAATCAAAACTCCATTTTTGAAAAACGACGTGAGCTTAATAAGGGCAAGAAGAAATGGAGTTTCATTGATGGACCCATTACGGCAAATAACCCAATGGGCGTACACCATGCCTGGGGGAGGTCTCTAAAGGATATATACAATCGTTATAGATCCATGCGTGGTTTTGAATTACGATACCAAAATGGATTTGATTGTCAAGGGTTATGGGTTGAGATCGAGGTTGAAAAAGAATTAGGGTTTGAGTCAAAGCGTGAGGTTGAAGAGTTTGGCATTGAAAAATTTGTGGATCTTTGCAAGGAGCGTGTCAAAAAATATTCTAACATACAGACCGAGCAATCAAAACGACTTGGATATTGGATGGACTGGGATAATTCCTATTATACAATGTCGGATGAAAACAATTATACAATATGGTCATTCTTAAAGAAGCTTTGGACCGAGGGTAAGGTGTACCGTGGAACAGATGTTGTACCTTGGAGTGGTAGGTCTGGAACTTCCTACTCACAGATGGAGATCATCGAGGGGCGTAAACTTGTTGCACATACATCGGTATTTGTAAGATTCCCAATCAAGGGGAAGAAGAAGGAATACCTCTTGATCTGGACCACGACACCATGGACCCTCTCATCCAATGTGGTAGTAGGAGTCAACAAGGACCTAGACTATGTCAAACTTAAGTCAAATGACGACTCGATCTATTATTTTGCGAAGGATAATCTTGAATTTCAAAGACTAGATAAACAGTTCAAAGAAAAGAAGCAGTGGGTTGACGGTGTGCCGAAACTCAAGACCTTAGCCCAGATATTCAAGGAGCGAGGAGGCTACGAAGAGATAGGGACAGTAAAAGGAAGTGAAATGGTCGGCTGGGAGTATGAAGGCCCATATGATGATCTTGAGGCACAGAATGAGTTGGGTGGATACCCATACGTGAATGACGACCTAAAAGATAAAGGTATAAACTCTGCAGATCATCATAAGGTCATTGACCCTGGAAAGGATAGTATAGGCAATGATATTGTTGTCGCAGGTGAAGGTACGGGAATAGTCCATATGGCACCTGGATGTGGAGATATCGATCACTCTGTTGGGAAAAAGAATGACCTCGTCAATATTGCGCCATTGGATGATGAGTCAAGGTTCATCGAAAAATTTGGTTGGTTGACAGGACTATTGGCAACCGATAAAAAGACCACCGTTGCAATTATTGATGATTTGAGAGATAGAGCCTTTCTTGTATATGCAGAGGAATATCCCCACGTTTATCCTCACTGTTGGAGGTCTGGGGATGAACTTGTATTTAGGCTTGTGGATGAGTGGTACATCAATATGGATTGGCGTGATAAGATCAAAAAGATAGTAGATGACATTGAATGGATTCCCAGCTGGGGAAAAGAGAGAGAGCATGAATGGTTAGATAATATGGGTGATTGGATGATATCTAAAAAAAGATTTTGGGGTCTGGCACTTCCTATATGGGTGTTTGAAGATGACTCATTTTATGTTGTAGGGTCGAAGGAGGAACTCGAAGATCTTGCGATTGAGGGTTGGGAAGACTTTGATGGGAATTCACCACATCGTCCCTGGATCGACAAGGTCAAGATAAAGCATCCTGAAACAGGCTTGATCGGTACCAGGATCAAAGATGTAGGTAATCCATGGTTAGACGCTGGCATAGTGCCTTTCTCAACTTTAAAGTACAACTCTGACAAAGAATATTGGTCAGATTGGTTTCCAGGAGATTTTGTTACGGAGTGTTTTCCAGGCCAGTTTAGAAATTGGTTCTATTCATTATTGGCGATGTCTGCAGAACTTGAAGGTAGGGCACCATTTAAAACATTATTGGGCCATGCCCTTGTCAAAGATGAGAATGGAAGAGAAATGCATAAGAGTTGGGGCAATGCGATTTGGTTTGATGATGCAGCTGAAGAGATGGGTGTGGATGTGATGCGGTGGATGTATTCGCTTCAGCATGTTGAGCAGAATTTGTTATTTGGATATGGTCCTGCAGATGAGGTACGGAAAAAACTCATAACGTTATGGAATGTATATTCATTTTATGCCACCTATGCAGCGGTTGATGGATTTGATCCAACCTTGAATTCGCTTGAGAAAGATAAACTGAGCATTCTTGATAGATGGGTAATTGCAAAAACGCATGTTCTAATAAGAGATGGACAAAGATCAATGGAGAATTTCAGGGTCGATCAATTCATGCGGTCCTTTGATATATTCCTCGAAGAATTATCGAATTGGTATGTTCGAAGAAATCGTAGAAGATTTTGGAAATCAGAAGATGATCAAGATAAAAATTCAGCCTATGCGACCCTTTACCATGTGCTTACCAACATAATAAGAGCGATTGCTCCTGTACTTCCATTTGTATCGGAGACCATTTACCAAAACCTTGTTGTCAACTCAGAAAAAAGTTCGCTTGAAAGTGTTCATCTATGTGACTATCCAGAGTCTGATGAAGCATGGATTGACATGGATCTAATAAAGAATGTTGATGCATTAAAGAGATGCGTTGAGCTTGGACGTTCTGCTCGAAGCAGGTCCAAGATAAAGACCAGACAACCATTGAGCAAGGTCTCATTTGCGATAGAAGATAATGAAATTGCAAAATTCTTTTTAGATAATAAGGACATAATACTTGACGAGTTAAATGTTAAATCTGTGGAACGTATCACAGAGGCTGATCAATTAATTTCTTATAAGATCAAACCCAATCTTCGAACCCTAGGACAGAAATATGGTAAGGGTTTATCTGATATCAGAAGTCTACTTGAAGAAGGAGACTCGGCTCGAATGGTGGCACAACTTCAATCCGAGGATGAATTACGACTATCCAATGGCCTTTACATTATTGAACGAGAAGATGCATTCATCGAGACAGAGGCGACTGAAGGCTTTGCTGCAGAAAGTGGTAATGGAATCACTGTCGGACTTGCCTTGGAACTTACCGAGGATTTAATAATGGAGGGTTTAGTTCGTGATGTGGTACGTTTTGTGCAGTCAATGCGAAAAAATGCAGGATTTGCAGTTGAAGACAGGATTGAGATTTCATGGGATTTTGATGGCCATATCATCGATGCATTAGGTAAATTTGAAGACTATTTTCGAGTTGAGACCTTGACAAATAATATTAAAGATAGAATTGAAAAGGGTGATCATACCGAAAAAGTTGAACTAAATGGTAAAGAATATTCAATTACATTAAAAAAAATATAAATTAGGACTTGATCTATGCCTCCAAAAAAATATTCGAAAAAAAAATTAGCCTCATTCAAAAAAAGCATTGAAGCAAAATTAGACGATGTAGAACATGACCTGGATGACATAAAGGAGAACCTGGATCATAATACTCGTGGTACGGCCAGTATGTCTCAAGATTCAGTATATAGTGTGCATATGGCAGACGCGGGAACTGACTCTTATGAGAGAGAGAAAGGATATCATTTTATGAATCGAGAAACAGATTATTATAAATACCTTACTAAGGCTCTTGAGAGGATTGCAGATGGAACATTTGGAATCTGCGGAATTTGTGAGGAACTCATACCTGAAGAAAGAATGATGGAGGTTCCTAATGCGACCAAGTGTGTACAGTGCAAGGAAAATGATAAATTAAATATTTGATCTAATATGTCTATTTACGGACTTATTGTAGCTATAGTGGCCCTTGATCAATGGTCTAAGTGGGAAGTAAGAACATCATTTGAATTGTATCAATCCAAACCCATCATACAGGATGTTTTTCACTTTACTTATGTGACAAATGAGGGAATGGCATTTGGTCTATCCTTTCCTGGAGGAAAACACATCTTACTTGTGATGACAATATTACTCACTGGTTTTATTGTAGGTTTTCTATGGAAAGAAAGAAATGGACACCCTTTTGTTAAATATGGACTAGCCTTGATCCTCAGTGGTGCGGTAGGAAATTTGATCGATAGATTGTTATATGGAAAGGTGGTTGATTTTATGGATATAATGATCGGTGATCTTCACTGGTACATATTCAACATAGCTGATTCATCAGTGACAATAGGCATGGCCCTATTTATCATTCATTCCTTTCTTATCGAAAACTCAAGGTCTGTTGGAAAAATAACAGTGTGATCAACCTCCAAGTTACCAAGATAGAAGAGATCGGTAGACGATTGGACCACTATCTTGTAGATAATTTGCTCAAATATTCTCGTTCCCATATCCAATCATTCATTAGATCTGGGCATATAATTGTTAATGGCAATAAATGTAAGACAGGATATGCGTTGGAATTGAATGATGTGATTCAGGTAGAGATGCCTGACAATGAATCAGACTCCAAAGATCTAATTCCAGAGAATCTCAATCTGGATATTTTGTATGAGGACGACAGTATTATTGCAATAAATAAACCTGCAGGACTTATTGTACATCCTGGTGTTGGAGCATCAACAGGAACTCTTGTACACGGCCTTATTTATCATTTTAAAACATTATCTAATATGAATGGCAACCTTCGTCCGGGTATTGTCCATCGCTTGGATAAGGAGACATCGGGAGCATTGATCGTTGCCAAGACAAATACTGCTCATGCACATTTGGCAGATCAATTTAAAAAAAGAAAGATCAAAAAAGAATACGTGGGCTTGACCTGGGGTCTGTGGAAGAACGAACAGGGTGAGATAGATCAACCATTGGCAAGGGATAGGAAGGATCCCACTAAATATAGAATTGATAGTAATGGTAAGAGATCGGTCACCAATTATAAAGTAAAAAATCGTTTGAGACATTGTTCTCTGGTCTCCTTTTACCCTTTGACAGGAAGAACTCACCAGATTCGCATTCATTCAGCCTATTGTGGCCATCCAATTTTCGGAGATAAGAAATATGGTGGGGGCCCCTCAAAGGCCAAGGGGTTTCTCCCCGAGTTTAACTCTATCTATAAGAAAGAAATGCTTCGATTCGACAGACACGCTCTTCATGCAAAACGATTGGAATTTATTCATCCAGTGAATCAGGAACATATTATTTTAGAGGCACCCTTGCCCTTAGAATATTTAAATTTGATTCAGTCAATCGATCTATTAAATGAATAATCTTTACAAAGATCTGATCCAAGATTTTTTATCATATCTTGGTAAAGAGAGGAATCTCTCAAAAAATACCATCGTTGCTTATGGTCATGACCTAGGACGTTTTTTTAAATTTCTGATCGAATACAATTCAACATTGGTCAATGATCTAACCAAGATTGATCGTCAGAGCATACGCCATTTTCTTGGAAGTGAATTTGAGAGAAGAGATACGAGACCAGGTAGATATGGAAAGAATATCACTGCGAGGACAATAGCCAGAGAACTCGCGACCATAAAATCATTTTTCAAATATTTGGTCCAGATAGATAAGATCAAAGATAATCCAGCTATACATGTCCAAACACCAAAGATTGAAAAACAAATTCCAAATTTTGTGCAACAAAATAAGATCGAAGAATTGATGAACATGCCAGACAGGTCATCATTGATCGGCAAGAGAGATCATGCCATTTTAGAATTGTTTTATGCTACTGGGATTCGTTTAAGTGAATTAGTGGGACTTAATATTGGGTCAATAAATAGTGATGAAAATTTACTGAAAGTAGTTGGGAAAGGTGATAAGGAGCGCATCGTACCTTTTGGTGATAAGGCCAAGAATGCATTGGAAAAATATTTCAGAGAAAGAGAGCATAGTTGGGCCTCTGATCCAACGACACCTCTCTTTACAGGTACTCGAGAAAAAAGAATTTCTGTCAGAACTGTTCAAGAACGACTAAGCAAATATCTCCAACAGGTGCTTGGTGGTAAAAAGGGTGCCAGTCCACACACGCTTAGACATACCTTTGGGACCCATTTACTTGATAATGATGCTGACATACGTTCCATTCAAGAGCTCTTGGGTCATAGTAGTATCTCGTCAACTCAGATCTACACGAAGGTCAATCCAGAAAAAATAAAAAAGATATATAAAAAGGCACACCCACATGCTTCATAAAGAAGAAAAAGAATGAAGACCTACGGTAATGAACTTGGATTGGATCAGCTAGGACTCATTGATCTTGAGAATGTTCATAGAAACTTATCGATCAAGGAATTGGTCAGTGATATAATAGATAATAGAGAGGGACTCATTGGACTCCGAGGTGCCGCAATGGTAGACACGGGTATATATACTGGACGATCACCGAAGGACAAGTACATAGTGGATGAGCCATCTTCGAATAATGATATTTGGTGGGGTCCAGTAAACCAAAGAATATCTGAGGACATATTTGACAAATTATATAGCAAGGTCACGAATTTTTATAATTCAAATGATCAGACCAAGACATATGTGTTCGATGGCTTTGCCGGTGCCGATCCAAAACATTCATTGAATGTACGTATAATAGCGAAAAAGGCCTGGCAATCACATTTTGTACATAACATGTTCATTCGTCCTGAAAATGGTGAGCTCGATGGTTTTTTACCTGGATTCACCATAATAAATGCCTCTGATGTGAAGAATGAGGATTTTCAAGATTTTGGAATGAATTCAGAGACATTCATCATCTTCCATATGTCCAAAAGGATTGCCATAATCGGAGGAACGGAATATGGTGGTGAGATGAAAAAAGGCATATTCTCAGTCTTACATTACCTGTTACCAAAAAAAGGGGTTCTATCGATGCATTGTTCTGCGAATGTTGGAGAGAATAAGAGTGACCCTGCAATATTCTTTGGCCTTTCAGGTACAGGCAAGACCACACTGAGTACCGATCCAGCACGTCCATTGATAGGAGATGACGAGCATGGATGGTCCAATGATGGAATCTTCAATTTTGAAGGTGGTTGTTATGCGAAGGTGATCAATTTGAATCCTGACGAGGAACCAGACATCTATAATGCCATAAGAGAGGGGGCACTGCTAGAGAATGTTGTCTACGATGAAAACAGTTTGGAAATTGATTTTGACGATGGATCAAAAACAGAAAATACTCGAGTTTCATATCCCTTGGACCATATTGATAATTCCATATCCGGCAAAGGAATGCCGAGTGTTGCGGGCCATCCCAAAAAGGTCATTTTCCTTACTTGTGATGCCTATGGTGTTCTCCCTCCTGTTGCAAGGTTAACTCCTCAACAGGCAATGTACCATTTTATTAGCGGATATACTGCAAAGGTCGCAGGGACCGAGAGAGGAATAACAGAACCAACCGCGACATTCTCTCCTTGTTTTGGAGGACCATTCCTGACCCTTCATCCTCTAAAATATGCAGAATTATTAAAAGAAAAGATGCAACAATTTGAGGTGTCAGTTTATCTAGTAAATACTGGTTGGGTGGGCTCCAGTGCTCAGTCAGGTGCAAAGAGATTCAGTCTTCCCAAGACAAGAAAGATCTTAGATGCTATCCTCAATGGAGAGATTGAAGAAGTTGAGTTTGAGAGTGATAATTATTTTGGATTTCAGATTCCATTATCCTTGGGTGATATTGAACCGAGTTTGCTTAATCCTCTAAAGGCTTGGAGTGATCTAGAACAGTATCATACTTCAGCAAGGGAACTAGTTAAGAAATTTCAGGCGAATTATGAAAAATATGACCTGGGAGATGACATGATTCGCAATGCGGGACCTCAATATATAAAATAAAATAAGCTTTGAATTTAAAATGAATAATTAATAATATTGTTCAGTCGTGATTTGCACCAGATTGCCGCGACTATAAATAAAAGCGCTAAATAGGATTACAAACAAAGTAATTGCCGGACTTAGTGCCGGTTTTTTTATGCATAAAATAAAAGATATATTAAAAGAAAGAGTACTTGTTCTTGATGGGGCCATGGGCACGATGGTACAAGGATATGGATTGAAGGAAATTGACTTTCGTGGATCAGACTTCAAGGACCATCCTATTGACCTAATGGGCAATAATGACATCCTATCTATCACAAGGCCTGATATTGTCAAAGAAATACATTCTGCCTATTTAGAGGCAGGTGCCGATCTGGTAGAGACGAACACATTCAATGCAAATTCAATTTCCCAATCTGATTACCAGATGGAACATTTGGTATATGATCTAAATCTGTCATCTGCGAAGATAGCAAGAGAGATATGTGATAGTTTTACAAAGTTAGACCCAAAAAAACCAAGGTTTGTTTGTGGTGCCATTGGGCCAACCAATCAAACTGCGTCAATGAGTCCAGATGTATCTGATCCAGGACATAGGAATGTGGACTTTGACCAGTTAATGCTTGCATATAAGGAACAGGCAAAGGGTCTTGTAGATGGTGGGGTCGATATTATATTGATTGAAACTGTCTTTGACACCTTGAACTGTAAGGCAGCATTATTTGCTGTGCAGTCATTATTCAAAGAAATTGGTGAAGAAAGGCCAGTTATGATCTCAGGTACTATCACAGATGCCAGTGGTAGGCTATTATCTGGACAGACCGTTGAGGCATTTTGGCATTCAATTTTTCATATGGACCTACTTGCAGTTGGCCTGAATTGTGCTCTTGGAGCAGAACAGATGAGACCATATTTGGCTTCATTATCAAAGATAGCTGATACAAATATCTTGGTTTATCCAAATGCAGGGCTTCCAAACGAATTTGGTGGTTATGATGAATCCCCTGACCAAATGGCAATACAGCTCAATGAATTCACTGAGTCGCGTCTTGTCAATATCATAGGTGGTTGCTGTGGTACAACACCTGACCATATCACTGCTTTTGTAAATAATGTTAATGGCAAGACCCCTCGTGATATTCCATCTGTAGACTCATTCACAAAATTAAGTGGATTAGAGGCACTGGTCATACGCCCAGACTCTAATTTTGTCAATATTGGTGAGAGAACCAATGTCACTGGATCTTTGAGATTCAAGAGATTGATCAAGGAAGATAAATTTGATGAAGCCTTGGCCGTAGCGCGAGAACAGGTAGACAATGGTGCTCAAATAATTGACATCAATATGGACGAGGGGCTACTTGATAGCGAGGATGCAATGGTGCGTTTTTTGCGACTTATTTCTTCTGAGCCTGATATCAGTAAGGTTCCCATAATGATAGACTCTAGCAAATGGAGTGTAATTGAATCTGGGCTTAAGAATATCCAAGGAAAGGGTGTGGTCAATTCCATTTCTCTCAAGGAAGGTGAAGATGAGTTCATAAGACAGGCTGAACTAATAAAACAATATGGTGCTGCCGTTATAGTCATGGCCTTTGATGAGAATGGTCAGGCAGATACCTTTCAAAGAAAAGTTGAAATTTGCAAAAGGGCTTTTGACATATTGACCAATAGGGTAAATCTGAGAGAGGAAGATATAATCTTTGACCCAAACATATTTGCAGTTGCAACAGGAATAGAAGAACATAATAAGTATGGTAAAGCCTATATTGATGCAGCTAAAGCGATAAAAGAATCAATGCCAAACGTTCACATTAGCGGAGGTGTGAGCAATCTCTCCTTTTCATTCCGTGGTAATGATAGAGTCAGAGAGGCTATGCATTCATGCTTTTTATATCATGCCATAGCCAGTGGGATGGATATGGGTATCGTAAATGCAGGACAACTCACCGTATATGATGACATAGACCTAGAATTGAGAGATGCAATTGAAGATGTGGTCTTTGATCGTCATAAAAATGCAACAGATGCATTGGTGGTCTTGGCCGATAAATATAGAGGCATAAAAAAAGAGGAAAAAAATGACGATGAATGGAGAGGTCTTCCAATTCAGGAGAGACTGGCCTTTTCTCTGGTCGAAGGACTTGACCAGTTCATTGAGGAAGATACCGAGGAGGCGAGAGATAAACTAGAAAGTCCAATAGGCGTTATTGAAGGTCCTCTGATGGATGGTATGAATAAGGTTGGTGATCTCTTTGGTGAAGGGAAGATGTTCCTCCCTCAGGTAGTGAAATCTGCACGAGTCATGAAAAAGGCAGTTGCCTATCTAATTCCATTTATTGAAAAAGAAAAACAAGAAAAAGGTCTAGAGGATGTCTACAATGGTTCCATCCTTCTTGCAACGGTCAAGGGAGACGTCCATGATATTGGTAAGAATATTGTTGGAGTCGTACTAGGATGTAATGGTTATTCAATAATTGATATGGGTGTGATGGTCTCAGCTGATAAGATCCTATCCAAAGCTAAGGAGGTGAATGCAGACATGATTGGTCTTTCGGGATTAATAACACCGAGTCTGGATGAGATGGTGCATGTAGCATCAGAGATGAATCGTCTTGAATTTGATATTCCGCTACTTATTGGTGGTGCTACAACAAGTAAAAAACATACAGCGGTCAAGATCGAGGAGAGGTACCCACAAAATGTATTCCATGTCCAAGATGCAAGTCGCTGTGTCGGTGTCGTCTCAAAATTATTAAAACCTGATGATAAAATTAAATTGGTCAGTGAGACCAATAAGAGGTACCAGTCTATTAAGGAAACATTCTATGATGGTCAAAAGAATATCAGACTATTGTCTATCGAAGAGGCCAGAAAAAGAAGACCACCACTAAAATATGATCCCATCCGACCACAAACCTTAGGCAATCAGAAGATAGAATCGATCTCTCTTGATATGTTATCCAAGTATATTGACTGGTCACCATTTTTTCATGCCTGGGAATTCAAGGGAGTCTATCCTGATATTCTTGATGACCCCATTAAGGGGCTTGAGGCAAATAAGGTATTTGATGATGCCAAATCTCTGATGAGTGCAATCATTGATTCAGAGGAGCTTGAGGCAAAGGCAATCTATGGTTTTTTTAAAGCATGTTCTAATAATGAAGAGGTTGAACTAAAAGATGAAGGGATATCATTTCATTTTCCTAGGCAATTAATTGATAAGGGAAACAATCCTAACTTTTCTTTGGCTGATTATATCTCACCTGATGGAGATGACCACATTGGATTATTTGCTGTAACAGCAGGACATGGAATTGAAAAGATCACTAAAAGATATCAATCAAAGAATGATGACTATAATCAGATAATGGCAAAGTTACTGGCTGATCGGTTCGCTGAGGCAGCAGCAGAGTGGCTGCATGAAAAGGTCAGGGTAGATTACTGGGGTTATTCAAGAGAAGAGGAATTTGACTTAAATGATATGTTAAGTGAGCATTATAAAGGCATACGACCTGCTCCAGGCTATCCGGCATGTCCTGACCATCTAGTAAAGGATAAGATTTGGTCATTGCTGGATGTTCAAGAAAAAATTGGTATCAGTCTAACTGAGACAAGGGCGATGCTGCCAGCGGCATCCGTTTGTGGGTGGTATTTTTCTCATCCCAGTGCGCAATATTTTAGTATATTAAAAAATAAAAGGTAGTCATGAGAATACGTGATAAGATCAAAAAACCACAACGTCCTGTGGTGGCATATGAGATATTGCCACCAAGAGAGAAGGATGGAACATTGAATTCCTATGCTGAGACAATAAGTTCCTTATTATCTCAAACACATATTGATGCTATCAATATACCGGAGGTACATGATGAGGTCGCAAGAGGGGATCGTCCTGTTGCAAATCAAAAAAGAGGAGAGCCAAGAGAATTTGGCAGGCTATTACAGGATATCGTTGGTATCGAGGCCATTGTCAATAGAGTCGTGGTACACCATGATCATGATACTCAAATGAGATGGCTGGAAGAGACGAATGTAGAATATGAGATAGAAAACATGATCATAGTAGGTGGAGAATCAAGTAAAGTAGAGTACCCTGGGCCAACAGTCAATGAAGCTTTGGAAGCGATATCAAATATCTACAATAATAATGGTGGAGATATATTTTGTGGAGGCATTGCCATACCAAGTAGAGAGGAAGAGTCAAAAAATTTGATAAGGAAAAGTGATCATGGTTCAGAATTCTTCACCACTCAAGTTCTATATGACTCTGAGAATATCATAAGAATGATGAATAATTATCAAGCTAGGTGTAATGAGCTCAATACTTTTCCTAGGCGAATATTATTGAGTTTTGCACCAGTCTCCTCCCAGAAGAACATAGAATTCTTAAAGTGGCTGGGCGTTGAGATACCATCCGATACTGAAAGGTACTTGCAAGGCAGACCAGGCTCGATGAAAGAGCGTTCGTTGGATGTTGCGATTGAGGTTCTTAATGAGATATTGGTCAATATAGAAAAAAATGACCTAAAAGTCCCTGTTGGCCTTAATGTTGAGCATATAATGTCTTACAACTTTCAATCCTCTGTGGAAATGTTACAAGAGTTGGCACGCATCTATAGGGAGTTTTGCATAAAAACACAAAATTATTCTTTTTAATTAATATTAAATTCGCCGCTTATTAAGTTCAAATATTGGCGATAAACTAGAAGGAAAATCTATGAGTAAATTTTTATTCACGTCGGAATCTGTTACGGAAGGTCATCCCGATAAGGCCTGTGATGCTTTTTCAGATGCCATATTGGATGAGATCCTGTCCAATGATAACGAGGCACATGTCGCGTGTGAGTCATTGGCCACAAAGGGCCTTGTGGTCATATCTGGAGAGGTAAGGACCACAGCATCAATTGATGTTGATAAAGTGGTGAAGGATACCATTAGGACCATAGGCTATCATAAGGAAAATAGTGGTGTCGACCCTGAAGATGTGGAGGTTTTATCTAAACTTCACGAACAGAGCCCTGAGATCGCTCAGGGAGTTGATTCTCATGATACAGCTGAACAAGGCGCTGGTGATCAAGGCCTGATGTTTGGTTTTGCATGTAAGGAAACCCCAGAATTGATGCCTCTACCGATCCAGATATCTCATAGGTTGACTGAAAGATTGACCCAATTGAGGAAAGACGGCACACTTCCTTGGCTTAGACCTGATGGAAAATCTCAAGTTTCTGTCAGATATGACAATAGGCAACCTATAGCAGTGGACAAGACGGTCATCGCAACTCAGCATGACGATATGCTCTCTGAATATGGTAGCGAGTCAGGCGAACTCGAATTCGTAAGGTCAGAGGTAATAGAGCATGTGATAAGACCGGTACTCGACTCCTATGGATATGCATATGAAGATAATTTTATCGTAAATGGCACTGGAAGATTTGTTTATGGTGGACCAGAGGCTGATACCGGTCTTACAGGCAGGAAGATAATTGTTGATACCTATGGTGGTTATGCTCCCCACGGAGGTGGTGCGTTCTCTGGTAAGGATCCGTCAAAAGTGGATCGAAGCGCAACATATATGGCAAGGTACATTGCAAAGAACATTGTTGCGGCAGATCTTGCAGAACGCTGTGAAGTGCAGCTCTCATATGGAATCGGTGTTGCAGAGCCTACGTCTTTCTATGTCAAGACACAGGGCACTGGTAAAAAGGATGATGATGAAATCACAAGACTTGCAAGGGATGTATTCCCCATTAAGCCGGGAGAGATCGTTGCACATTTAGATCTAAAAAAGCCTCGATATAGACAAACGGCTGCATATGGCCATTTTGGACGAGAGCTTGATCAATTCACCTGGGAAAAGACCGATATGGTCGAGACCCTTTTAAAAAATTTATAGGAGAGAACATGTCTGAAACTTTAATGACTAAATCTATTGTAGAGCAATCACCATACAAGGTGAAGGACCTATCACTGGCCGGTGATGGAAGAAAGGCACTTGACATTGCTGAAAAAGAGATGCCAGGTTTGATGTCCACTCGTCGTAAATATGGTTCTGAAAAACCCCTGGCCGGTAAAAAACTAACGGGTTCACTACATATGACCGTTGAGACAGCAGTTCTCATAGAGACACTGGTCGAACTTGGTGCAGACGTAAGATGGGCAAGTTGTAATATCTTCTCGACCCAAGACCATGCCGCAGCCGTCATCGCAGAGTCTGGTGTTCCTGTCTATGCCTGGAAGGGAGAGACACTTGAAGAATATTGGTGGTGCACAATGCAGGCACTTACTTTTCCTGATGGGTCAGGTCCAGATCTCATAGTGGATGATGGTGGAGATGCTACCTTATTGATACACAAAGGTTATGAGCTTGAGGAGTATTTTGCAAAATATGGGAAAGTACCAGATATTACCACTGATATAGAGGAAGAGAGGATCATTGAGAATCTATTGAGGGAGATACTAGATAAAGACCCAGATCATTGGCACAAGGTACAAAGGAATGTCATTGGTGTATCTGAAGAGACGACAACTGGAGTACATAGATTGGTCCAAATGGAAAAGGATGGGCATCTACTATTCCCTGCATATAATGTTAACGATTCTGTCACAAAGTCAAAATTTGATAATGTCTATGGATGTCGAGAATCTCTTGCAGATGGTCTCAAACGTGCGCTTGACGTCATGGTGGCTGGTAAGACTGTCGTGGTCTGTGGCTATGGTGATGTGGGAAGAGGTTGTGCTCAGTCAATGCGTGGATACGGCGCAAGGGTCATTGTGACGGAGATCGATCCTATATGTGCATTGCAGGCAGCGATGGAAGGATATGAAGTAACAACAGTAGAGAAAGTACTTGGGGATGGACATATCTTTGTCACTACTACAGGGAACAAGGATGTGATTACAAAAGACCATATGTATGGAATGAAAGATCAAGCGATCGTATGCAACATTGGTCATTTTGATAATGAGATTCAGGTCAATGCATTGAATGATGATGCTTCAGTCCAACGAGAGACGATCAAGCCGCAAGTACATAGATACCAATTTCCTGATGGCCATGAGGTCTTCTTACTTGCTGAGGGAAGATTGGTCAATCTTGGCTGTGCAACAGGTCATCCCAGTTTTGTAATGTCAAATTCATTTACTAATCAGGTCATGGCACAAATTGCTTTGGCAAAGGATGCTCCAGAACTAGGTGTCTATATGCTTCCAAAGGAATTAGATGAGGAGGTGGCGCGTCTTCATTTGGCCCATCTTGGTGTTGTCTTGACGGAATTGACAGACGAACAAGCAGATTATATTGGAGTATCAAAGGATGGACCGTATAAGCCAGATCATTATAGATATTAATCTAAGATCAATATAAACAATAAATTAACCCTCATTTTAATGGGGGTTTTTTTGTTTTTGTATCTCTCGGAATAATTCCACAAATTCAAGAGCGGAAGTCCAAAACAATTGGCATAACATGAAGGTAAACCCGAGACATATCCTATCCCATTGGAAGAAGGGAGTTTTGCATGCTCTTCTAATGCTGTTGGTATTGACCACAGGAGCATGTGATTTTGACATCCCTGATAAGTTTGAGATGCCGACCTGGTATTTGGACTTGAAGATACCCTTGGTCCAGACACGCTACCAGATGTCTGATATATCAGACTCTACTTCAGGAATATTTCTAACAGACGATTCCTTAGGTTTTAAGATAATCCAAGAGGGCAACATGCCTGCAACAGAATTACCAGGTCTACCATCTGTCCCCATAGGACTGGAACAGGCTATATCATCAGGTGAAATCCCAGGTATTAGTATGGATATTGAATTACCAGGTATTTCAATTGATCAAAGGATTGATGTTGTACTCTATGGTGCATCGATCTACCAAGATACTGCAAAATGGTGTGAGTTAGTCACGCTATATGACACAACAGTTTTTCCTCCTGCTCCCTTTGATAGTCTTATCTGTTTGGTTGATAGTAGTACAGGTGACACATTAGGAAGACTATTCTCATTCCCAACAGATTCTGTGAGGCATATGACATCAGCGAATTATAATTCCCTGATAGTCGCTTTGTTTGATTCTGTGATGGGAATTCTATCATCTGCTTTGGATACGACCATTGATCTTGGCCTTTCATCTATCCCGCTCCCAGAAGATCCTCCGATTATCGCGAGCATAGATACTTTGATCATTGGTGCCCATCCATCTAACAGTGTGTATAGGACTTTATTTAAGAATAACGGTATCCCCACGGATTTACAGAATGTTTATTCACATATGGTTACTGGGAATAGTAATCTATTCTTAAGTGACACACTTGCTAACCATGGGGATATGCCTACCATATCAAATGGCCAGACCTATGCCGATACAACAGATATTTCAGGAAAGGGGTTGACCAGTTTCTTGAAGTTGGCCACCAATATGTCATTGACTCCTGCAAATGATTATGTGACGATCTCACCAGGTTCTCTATATGTTGATTTTAAACTAGCTTTTCAAATGGCAGGGATCGATAGCATAGATGTGACAACTAATAATTATTCCATGTCAGATGGAATTGAGATGCCTCCTATGGAGCTACCTGAAATGGATATGACAGAGTCAGGTATCAGCAGGATGGAGATTTACAGGAATATACTTAAAGACCAGGGTTCTGCCTTCAATGAAAATAAACTCCTCATTGGCAATCTGGAAAGTTCATTCCCTTTTGATATGAATTTTTTGATGAACTTTAAAAATTTCTCTCCAACACCAGGCAATGACTCTGTAAAGATAGATACGGTATTGAAAAAAGGAATAACCATCGACAGGACCTTTGATATGCGAGGCTACAGTCTTCAGAGTATAGATGGTGACAATGACGGCGATGGATGGCCAGACAGTGCATTCTCAAGTTTCGATCTCGTATTAGATATCACTATACCTGAACAAAAAGCATCTATCCCTTTAGATGGTTCACCATTGGGTGAGTTCACTATGAATATGCAGTTGGATCAATTATCATTTTCATCCATAGGAGCAAATTTGTATATGGAAATGCCGGCAGAACCAACTGAGCAGGAATTTCCTCCTGGATTTACTGGTGCGATTCCTACTGAGGCGATGATCGAGATAATCTTCAAGAATCAGATTCGTTTACCGATTGAGATGCTCATGGAGTTCAAAGGGTATAATTCTCTGGGGGAACTTACCTATGTGCCAGTTGTCATAGATACAATTGGTTTTCCATCGACCTCGAGTGACTTGGATACTGCGAAGACAGTGATAGCACTAAATAAATTAGGTACCACGATCACAATCTATGCATCCGTAGAGGATACTGTACCCTCGTTTACAAAGACAATTGCCCCATGCGATACTTGTGCAACCATTATTGATCTTTTAGCATCTAACCCTGTTCAGATGATCATTAATCCAGAGGTAAAAGTAGATGGAAGAGGAGAGATATCTGCGGATAAGGCAATTGCTGGTGGTTTTAGGGTAACGATACCCTTTGTACTGCAAATGGAGCCAATGACCTTCATGGGTGGTACTGCAACAGAGATAGAGGAGTTTGAGCATGAGACAAGATATAAGATTAGAAATAGCCTCTTAGAGACAAGTCTGGTATCGACCATTACCAATGCTCTTCCATTTGGAGCTGAGGTATCAGTCTTATTGAGCAATGACTCACAGTTTCCTACGGATACCTCTCGTGATCAGCTCAATTTTTTTAGGGATACTCTCGCTGCCCAAGGAATCTTGCCATTGACGGATAGCCTTTACATCATCAGAGAGTGTGGAGATATATCCCCAGACAGTAGCAATATATATATATATGACATCATGACAGATCATTCAGAATGCATTGATGGTCTACCATATATTATTAGGTCTGATGGGTCTGGCACAGATACGATATACTCATATGTTGATACGTTATTCAAATTCTTGCTCCCTGATCCTGAATCATATTATGGAGAGAATGACTCAACTGGATACCCAGAGGGTATGGTGGCAGTACCTGGGACAGGGGTGTATCCCAGCACGATCGATACCTCAAAGATATTCTTATTGACGGACTATGGTAGCCACTATACAATGCCAAGATTCTATTTGCCAGGAACTGGAAATACAGGCGTTTTCATATCTGTTGAGGATTATCTTGATATCAGTTCTTTCATTACTTTCACCTTAAGTAGTTCAGGTGCATTTGGATCGGCGAAAAATGAGTTGATAATGTTATACCCAAATGGTGGACAAACACTTTATACAAATGAATCCTATGAGATTAACTGGGCATCCTATGGAACCAGCAGTGAGACCGTTGACCTTTACTACTCCACAGGTGGAGATACAAACACCTATAAGCCAGGCTATTGTGTGTATACCGATAATTGGACATTGATCGAAGGTGGTCTAGATAACTCAGGCTCTTATGATTGGGATCTCTCCTCAAGTGGTTTGGCAGAGACTGATTCGTTAAGATTGAAGATCATTGCCTCAAATGGTGAATCATGTGACATCAATGGACATTATGTCAAAATTAGGAACTCATCAAATACTGCAGGACACACGCCACTGAGGTCAAAGATAAGTTGGGGCAATAGATGAGAAGTTTCATTCTAATGATTCTTTTTTGCAGTATGGCCATACAGGCGCAGACCAAGCGTGACCCGAGGGTTGTTGCGATGGCAGGCGCATATACGACAATAGCAGATGGCCTATTTAGTGTAGGATATAATCCTGGTTTGATCGGTCTCCAACAAAATAAACCTTTTATGGTTCAGGGTTTTCAACTTGACTTTGGATTGGTAGGTAATTTTTTCTCAATTCAAAATATCGCTAACTATAGTGGGGATACCCTTGACATAAAAGAGAAGAATGCTCTATTCAGAGAACTAGAGGCAGCGGATGGCCTGGCATTTTTCATGGATACGCATATGCCAATACCATTGCTTAATATATCGATGGGTAACAAGGCCTTTACAGCAAATAATATGATTCTACAGAATTATCGTCTTCCTATGGGGTTATTGGAATTAATGTTCTATGGCAATGGACAAAAGGCCGACCTTGATCTGGAATTCAATTATGAGATATTGGGTATGAACGAATATGGATTTTCATTTGGAATTCCATTCAAATCAATGTCCTGGGGTATTACCGCAAAATATATGCAAGGTCTATTCTATCTTGGTGTTGATGAGGATTCTTCATCCTCTAATCTTATTACCGATGATCTAGGTATATATGGTTCAGGTAGATATGTGATAAGACAGGGAGTTGGTGGATCCGGTTTTGGTCTTGACATAGGTGTCGTATCTCGAGATTATCAAGGGTGGCAATTTGGAGCCTCCATCATTAATCTGGCAGGTACCATCAATTGGAAGCAGGGAGGTGAGAGTAGTTCATCTAGTATCAATCCACTTACATCTAGTTTTTATCCATTTACATGGGGAGATAGTACCCTAGATGCAAACGAGTCAATATTGTATACCTTTAACATTGATACGATAAGGGCAGACAAACTTGGTGGTGATTCATTGTTTACCAATGAGACCAGATTCTTTGTTCCAAAGAAAACAAAAGACTTTATCACACGGGTTCCTGCAACATTTCGACTAGGACTATCAAAGAAATTGGATAATTTTTTGATCGCATCTGATCTCGTAGCAGGATTTCAGGATCGGTATTATGCTCGTAAGCAGTGGAAATGGTCAATAGCCACTGAATGGACACGCATGCCAAAGATGCCTATGCGCATTGGATTTGGTTGGGGTGGTGGTGATCTTAAAGAGTTGGGTATGGGGTTTGGTGTTAGAAAGGGAATGGTGATGTTCGACTTTGGATTTGCTTTCAAAAATGGAATGTGGTTGCATACAATGAAAGGATTTAATCTTTCATTTGGTATTTCAATAGTTGGTAAAGATAAAGACCCCAATCAATCAGACAAGGAAGGTCCTCTGCCTAAACCATAGCCTTTTTTGATCAGGTCTTTGATCTCCAGAACAAGAGTATACCTGCGATTATAAATATGATATTCCCAAGCCAGGCTGAGGCCAAAGGCTCCACAACACCCTTGAATCCCAGAGATTGTCCAAATTTGATCAATGCATAATAACCAAAGATAACAAAGACACTGGCACCTGCGCCAAAGGAGAGGCTGTTTTTCTCCTTTAGGACGACAAGCGGAATACCACACAAGATCACGATTAGGTTTGTAAAGGCAAATGAGATCTTTATATAGCGAGTCACCTCCCACTTCACAGTGTCTACTCCATTCTCTTTCAATTGCACAATTCTTTCAGTGAGTCTAAAATAATCTAACTCATCCGGTTTTCTTGCTTGTTGTTGTATGTCATTTGGTATGAATCCTAGATTCATTAGACTGTCCTTTGAACCGATCATGACGTTTGTTTCCAGACCATCTTGATTAAATTGTCTAATGGAAAAATCACTGACAGACCATTTTGAGGAATCTGAGTTCCAGGTAATTTTTTTTGCATCTATTCTTTCTCGTATCGTTAGTTGTCCCAGATCAACCATTGTAAGGTCATAGCCGATCGTTTTTTGGATATAATACTTAGATAGAGAAATATGTGTCGATGAGTTTTTTTGAAGGAAGATATCCTTGAGTGTATTCTTCAATTTATGTCTAGACTTGCGTTTGACATAGTCTCTGTCTATCTCAAATCTCTTTTCATTTCCATATGCGACGAGTTTGTTATCCAATAAAAAAGAAATGCCTGATAGGATCACTCCGCATATGATAAGGGGCAGGGCAATTCTATATAGACTTATTCCAGATGCTTTCATCGCCGTCCACTCATTTCGCTTTACCATTGAGCCAAGACTAAAAACAGTTGATATCAATACTGCCATTGGCAGACCTATGCTGATGAAATAGGGTAGAGTATATACATAGTACCTCAAGACCACTTTCGATGGTACCTTATTGTCCATGAACCTATCTAGGTTCTCAATTAGGTCAACAATGATGAAGATGGATAAAAAACCCAGGATCGCAATTCCAAGAATTACCCAAAATTGACGAATGAGATATTGGTCCAGTCTATTTAACATTAAATTAGGCATGTATCAAAATTGAATTTCACGAAAATGCGTCAAAAATAAAATGATATCATGGATTTTTATAATACATTAGACTCTGCAATGGCCGCTCTGGCCGGTTTCCTATGGGGGACCCCCCTTGTCGTACTCTTACTAGGTGGTGGAATTTTCTTTGCTGCATATAGTCGCTTGGTACCAATGCTATATTTTAAACACGGTATAGATATATTGCTTGGGAAATATGATTCAGATGATGACCCGGGCCAGATCACTCATTTTGAGGCTCTGTCCAGTGCTTTAGCAGGAACGGTCGGCATGGGTAATATTGCTGGTGTTGCTGTTGCAATACATACAGGGGGTCCAGGTGCCGTCTTCTGGATGTGGATCACAGCAATACTGGGTATGAGCACTAAATTTTTTACATGTACCCTTGCACTTATGTATCGTGGCAAGGATGATCAGGGAGAGATACAAGGCGGGGTCATGTATTTCATTGAAGAAGGCCTAGGTCGTTCGTATAAACCTTTGGCTATTATGTTCAGTGTATCTGGACTTTTAGGCTGTATCGTGTTCTTCCAAGCAAATCAACTATCACAGATCATACGTGATTATTTCTATGGACCTATGCAAATTTTTCAAGGAGATTCGCATATTGGGAATTTAGTGACAGGAATCATGGTCGCAACTCTAGTAGGAATTGTTATTTTTGGAGGTATCCAAAGAATTGCCAAGGTTGCTAGTAGAATGGTACCTACAATGGTAGGTCTCTATATTATTGCGGCAATGTTGATCCTTGCCAAGAACATAGGCGATGTCCCGGCGATATTACGACTGATCATAGAGGATGCATTCACCGGTAATGCAGTCTCTGGCGGAGCGTTAGGTAGCGTGATCATTATTGGTGTTCGACGTGGAATGTTCTCCAATGAGGCAGGTACTGGTACGGAGACAATGGCTCACGGGGCAGCAAAGACCACTGAGCCTGTTAGAGAGGGACTGGTGGCAATGCTAGGCCCATTCATTGATACTCTGGTCGTATGTTCCATAACAGCCATCATCATCCTATTAAGTGGTGTTTATGTTGAAGACCTTAATGGTGTCTCAATGACAGCCGAAGCCTTTAAAAGGGAATTGGGGATACCAGGACAGATCTTTTTGACCATTGCTGTATTAACCTTCGCATTGTCAACAATGTTTGGATATTCATACTATGGACAGAAGTGTGCTTCATATGTTTTTGGAACACGTTGGAAAAATGCCTACAATTGGGTTTATATAGCAATGATCGTTGTTGGTTCTGTAGCCTCGATTGAAATTGCAGTCAATTTTGTTGATAGTGCCTATGCACTCATGGTGATTCCTACAATGATCAGCACATTTTTATTGGCACCAAGGGTCCTTAGAGAATCAAAGAGATATTTTTCTAGTCTATAGCTCTCCATCCAATATGACCCAGCCCTCTTTTTCAGCATAGATCCTCAGGTCTATCCATTCTGAAAAAGCATTTCTGACCTTTTCTACCTGGTCAGTGAGTATTCCTGATAGCGCAATTCTCCTTTTTGTTAGCAACTTGAGTTTGGGGGCAATATCAATTAGTGTATCTGATAGTATATTGGCAATGACATTATCAAATCTTTTATCCACGATTGAGTCATTTGAATTATAAAAATGAATTTCAAGGTCATTCAGCATAATATTATTTCTCGCATTATCAATGGCCTTTTGATCTATCTCAATCCCTGTTGTATATGCTGCTCCTAGTTTTTTCCCTGCAATTGATAAGATTCCTGATCCAGAGCCATAATCTAATAATGAATCACCATCAACAAGATTGGACTCAAGCCAACCTAGGCACAATTGCGTGGTAGGATGTGTGCCAACTCCAAAACCACTTCCTGGTTGGATTATGATCGTTATTCCATTAAAGTTTGGTTTAGATACCCAAGGTGGGACGACCCTCAATCTATCTGATATGATGATCTCATTGAATTGATCTTGTGTATAGATCTCCCAGTCTTGGTCCTCTATCGTTTTTTCAATATAATTTGGGATTTCATCCAATTCCAATGCATCTCTGACCAAGTTCAATAGCGTTCCTATATCATCTTTACCATTGACCAACAATGATATTTGATGGGTATCACTATCAAAAGATACTGGCTCTGTCGTTTCATGAAACCAATCAGAGTACCTTGGCTCACGCTTATCCCTGATCGATATGGATAGAATATTGAGATCCATCAATTTTTCCGTGGCATCTCTTAGATCTATTTCTGAAAGATCAATAGTTATATTTTTCCAGTACTTCACTGATTAGTAATTTACATGGTATGAATTATCGCGGCGACCTAAATACAGAGCAGCAAAATCCTAGTTCCATTGATATTGACAACATGGATGTGAGAGACATTCTTCATACCATCAATGATGAGGACTCCTATATCGCGAAAGCGGTCAAGGAATCCATACCAGATATTGAGAAAACTGTGAAATATACTGTCTCATCCGTTAAGAATGGCGGTCGGGTATTTTATGTTGGCGCTGGTACTAGTGGTAGACTAGGGGTTTTAGATGCATCTGAGATACCACCAACATTCTCTGTCTCTGATGATATTTTCATTGGAATCATATCCGGTGGTGATAAAGCACTAAGGAGATCGATCGAAGGGGCAGAGGATAGTCGAGATAATGCGATCAAGGATCTAGAACCATTCAAATTGGATCAAAAAGATACATTGATCGGTATCTCATGTAGTGGAGCAGCCTCCTATGTGATCTCAGCGCTTGAGCATGCAAGAGAGAGAGGTGCGAATACTGTCTATGTTGTAACAAATCCAAAGCCTTTTTTGATGACTGAGGTTGATACTGTGATCCACGCAGATACAGGGGCTGAGGTCATAACCGGCTCAACTCGAATGAAGGCAGGTACTGCGACCAAAATGATATTGAACATGATATCCACCACTACCATGGTAAAATTGGGCAAGGTCTATGGCAATCTCATGGTCGACCTAATGGCAGTGAATAAAAAATTAATTGATAGAGGTACTAGGATAATAATGAAACTTACTGGTCTGAATTATGACAAGGCGAATGAGAAGCTCCTGGCTGCTGATAGATCGGTCAAGCTTGCTCTGGTGATGGAACACCACAATTGTACTATCGATGAGGGGAGAAGGAAGCTAAAGGATGCTGAAGGTTATTTAAATCGTGTGATCAATTCATGATCAAGAAAAAACATCTATTTAACAAGATAAACAAGCAAGAGTTGAGATTGGCTTTATCTGAAGAGTCCTTTGAACGGATAACAGCATCATTTTACCATTATATCAGTATTGATTCACCCACCGATCTTCGTAACGATTTATACGATAAATGGGACGATATGAAAGTATTTGGGCGTGTCTATATTGCGAGTGAGGGCATCAATGCTCAGGTCAGCGTTCCAGAACATAATTGGAAGAGATTTCATGATCATTTGGATACTATAGATGTATTGAGGAAGGTTCCAATAAAGCGTGCACTACAAGATGGTTCATCATTCTATAAGTTGAAGATCAAGGTACGTAATGAACTGGTCGCGTATGGTGTTCCAGAAGAACTCTATGATATGGAGAAGGTAGGTAAGCATTTATCTGCCAAGGAATACAATCGTGCTATTGATGATCCTGACTCTATCATTGTTGATATGCGTAACTATTATGAAAGTGAGATAGGTCATTTTGAGAATGCAGTGATTCCTGAAGTAGAGATATCCAAGGAACTATTGCCAGAAGTAAAAAGACTGCTCAAAGGAAAGGAGAATGATAAAATTCTACTGTATTGTACTGGTGGGATACGATGTGAAAAAGCAAGTTCTTATTTAATGCATAATGGATTCAATGATGTAAACCAGTTACAGGGTGGGATCATCCAATATGCGCATGACATCAAGGAACAGGGTATTGATTCAAAATTCAAGGGAAAGAACTTTGTCTTTGATGATCGTCTTGGAGAACGGGTGACGGATGATATACTTGCCTCATGCCATGTATGCGGTTCTTCCTGTGATGACCATACTGACTGCAATAATGACGCCTGCCACATATTATTCATACAATGCAAAGAATGCAGTGAATCTTTAAAAGGGTGCTGCTCTAAGGAGTGCCTTGATTTTTTCTCACTTCCCATTGAAGAGCAGAAGGAATTGCGTAAAGATCCAAACAGAGTTATTTCCAGAACATTTTTTGATTCAAGGGTCAAACCAAGATTGAACAGATAATTTTGGACCTTCCAATACTATATTCATTCAGGCGTTGTCCATATGCAATGCGAGCGCGCATGGGCCTTGCCTATGGTCGTCTATCATATGAACATAGGGAGATCCTATTAAAAGACCGTCCCCAGAGTCTATATGATATTTCATCAAAGGGTACTGTCCCAGTGCTTCAGTTGGCCAATGGATCTGTGATAGATGAAAGTATAGATATAATGAGATGGGCATTGACCCAAAATGATCCAGAGGCTTGGTATCGAGATCAAGTTGATGAGCAGGATAAACTCATTGAAATGAATGATGGGGAGTTCAAGCAAAGATTGGATAAATATAAATACCATGTGCGCTTTCCAGATAATGGATTTGAGAAATATCGATTAGATGTAGCAGATCATCTTTGTCGCCATGATGAAAGATTGCGTTCCCAGACATTCATGTTTGGTTCCAGCATAAGTTTGGCCGATATCGCTCTGATGCCATTTGTTCGCCAGTGTGCCCATGTCGATCTGGACTGGTTTGAAAATGAATTCCAATCATTGGCAAAATGGTTGAACTCATTGAAGGATTCAAAATTATTCAATATCATTATGAAAAAGTATGAAGTATGGGACCAAACATCATCTGGCATCAAAATAAAATGGGATTGAGGTATCCTATGCGCATCCTGATACTATTAATGCTGACGATAAACTACCTTATTGCTAAAAATAATGTTCTCTCGGTCAATGATTCCATCTTTTCAGCCAGGATCGAGCGTGACCAGTGGGGTGTTCCACATATCTATGGCAAGAGAGACGCCGATGTATCATTTGGCCTAGCATATGCCCATGCACAGGATGATTTTGCGACCATGGAAGATGTGATTTTCGCACTTAGAGGTGAGCTTGCATCGATCTACGGTAGAGAGGCCGCAGTGAATGACTATTATGTCCATCTGATGAATTATTGGAGAATGGTAGAAGAAAGATATGAGTCAGATGTTGCAGATGATGTGAAACTGCTTTGCCAGGGTTATGCCGCAGGCATCAATAGATTTCTTCAAGATGATCCTGATCTAAGAAAACGGTCCTTTGACTTGGTCACGGCAAAGGATATCATCGTTGGATTCTCTCACCGAATGCCATTAATGTTTGGACTAGATGGAGTCTTAAAAAAACTATCCAAGAAAAAGGCACCTGAGTTCATTGGCTCCAGTGGAGATGTTCAGGAAGGTGCTTTCGACATGCTTGCAAGTAATGTCATGGCTGTAGGGCCTCAAAGATCAAGCGATGGATATACAAGACTCTGGATCAACACTCACCAACCGTGGGATGGCCCTGTCTCATGGTATGAGGCACACCTTGTCAGTGAAGAAGGGTGGGACTTCTTTGGTGGACTCTTTCCAGGTTCCCCAGTACCACTCATAGGTCATAATACCAGCCTAGGTTGGAGTCATACGGTTAATGAGCCTGATCTGATCGATGTCTATAAATTGACCATTAATCAGTTGAATAAAGATCAGTATTGGTTTGAAGGATACTGGAAGGACCTTGAGGTGAGGACGGTCCCCATAAAGGTAAAGATAGTAGGACCATTCTCATGGACCTTTAAACGCACTGTAAAATCATCCATACATGGACCTGTACTGGAATTTGACCATGGTAGCTATGCACTACGCATATCCAGTTCAAAGGACCTCAGGTTCTTGGAACAATGGTATAGGATGGGGAAATCAAAGAACATAACAGAGTTCAAAGAGGCCATGAAGATCCATGCCATACCCATGTTCAATACTGGCTATGCAGACAAGGATGGGAAATTGTATTATGTTTATAATGCAAAAATACCAAAACGTGATCCACGATATGATTGGAGAAAGATACTACCTGGAGAAAGTAAACAGACCCTTTGGCACGAATATGTTCCTTACGATAGGCTGCCACAGGTCTATGACCCCTTGGAAGGGTTTTTCCAGAACTGTAATAGTAGTCCATACCTTGCCACAGGCAGTCGTGTCGATGCATCAAGACCTCTACCGGACTGGACAGGCATTGAGAAGCATCAGACAAATAGGGCACTCAGGTCCTTGGAGACCTTTGGAATCGATCCCGCTATAACTAGGGAGGAGTTCTTTGAATATAAATTTGATGTTGAATACTCAAGAGAGTCAATTCTTGCAGGGGTAAGAGATAGATATGTGAGAGATATGGTCAAAAAAGGCATACCCGATGAATTGGTTCTGGCAATTGATATGCTAAGAGGCTGGAATCTCCGTGCCGATTCTACAAATACTTCAGCCGCACTCTCCATTTTGACGCTTCCCAATGCTTTTAAAATTGAAGATCTAAAATATGACAGGGACTCTGTAACAGAGAAACTTCGTGAGACAATATCCTATCTCAATAAACAGCATGGTAGAATAGATGTGCCACTGGGTAGAGTGATAAGGCTTGTTCGGGGAAATACCACTCTTCCCCTTTCTGGAGGCCCTGGTACCCTAAGAGCTATATATTCAAAGAAAGAGGGAAAGGTATATAAGGCTGTTGCTGGAGATTGTTACATACAGGCAGTTGAATGGGGGCCTGAAGGGCAATTGAATGCGTGGAGTATTCACCAATATGGAAGCGCGACACGTGATGAGCATTCTCCTCATTTTGATGATCAATCAAGGCTCTTCTCAAAGCATGAGTTGAAGGTAATTCGCCCATGATCAGAATAATTCTGATCTCTTTTTGTCTATGCATTCAATCTTGTGCCAAGGTTGACCTTGTACCATCAACCGCTGATGAGGTCATGTCAAAGATCAAGGAGTTTAAAGGTGAAAAGGCAGTCCTGCTTAATATCTGGGCTTTATGGTGCGCCCCTTGTGTTGAGGAATTTCCCATGATCGTGGATCTTAGGGACGAACACCATGATATTGAGGTTGTGTTCATAAGCGCAGACTTTGATGACCAAATAGAAGACGTGAGATCCTTTCTAGATCAAAATGGAGTACGCTCAACCTCCTACATAAAAAAAGAGAAGGATGAGTCTTTCATATTGGGGATTCACCCTGATTGGACGGGAAGCCTGCCATTCACAGTTGTATACGCAAAGGATTCAGGAAACATCGTAGATTCTTGGGAGGGAAAGCACCCAGAGTCACGATTTAGAACTGCGATAGAGATCGCATTGAAGTCATAGGAGAACCGTATATGAGAAATATCCTAGTATTTATGCTAATATTTTCCATGAACGAAGCCGCTGAGTTGGCCATAGGATCATTGATGCCGGAGATCGGTCATCAAATGATCGAGACCAATGGAAAGAATTTGACCCTGTCAGATACCAGGGGTGAAAAGGGTACCCTGGTCATCTTCTCAAGCAATACATGCCCATGGGTGATCAGATGGGAAGATAGATATGTGTCCATAACCGAATCATACTCTCCCAAAGGTATTGGAGTAATAGCAGTAAACTCTAATGCACTGCTCTTTGATGAGCGTGAAAGTCTTGATAAGATGGCAAGGCATGCAAGCGATAAGGACTATAACTTCCCCTATGTACAAGACCCTGGTTCCAGGCTGGCCAAAGCATTTGGTGCCACAAAGACCCCCCATATTTATTTATTTGATGATAACGATAGACTGGTCTATAGGGGTGCCATTGATGATGATGCCAGGGATGCAAACTCCGTAGAAGAACATTTTCTTGCCAATGCCATTGAACAATTGATCGATGGACGACCAATAGAAAAGCCTACCAGTAAGGCGATTGGTTGTTCAATAAAATTTCCCTAAGACATGGAACAAACGTACTACCTGATCATAATGGGAGCCTTGTTGGTAGAGTATGCTCTTTCAACTATCAGTTCCACACTGAATATGAATAGCATCACAGAAAAGATACCAGATGGATTTCAAGAATATTATGATGAGGAAAAGTATTCTAGTTCACAGGCATATCTTAGGGATAAGACACGTTTTGGACTTTTCTCCGGAACCTTTGGTCTTTGTGTCACGTTATTTGTGATACACACCGGTGTGTTTGGTATTTTGGATGATTTTTCAAGAGAGTACTCTAATCATTCGATCACAGCGGGACTGATATTTTTTGGTATATTGTTCATTTTCAATGACATTATCAATATCCCATTCTCCATCTATAGTACCTTTGTGATCGAGGAGAAATATGGTTTCAATAAGACGACATGGAAGACCTTTCTATCTGATAAGATCAAAGGGTATGGCCTTACAATAGTTCTAGGGAGCATGGTCATCATACCTGTTCTTCATTTTTTTGATGCGTATGGTGCGAATGGCTGGTGGATTGCTTGGGCATTGATAACAGGGTTCATGATCGCCATACAGCCTCTATTCGTACATGTCATAGCACCCATGTTCAATAAATTTGAACCTCTTGGAGAAGGCGAACTAAGAAGCTCGATCGAAGAATTTGCAAGTAAGGTTGATTTCCCCATAGGCCGTATAGATGTTATGGATGGAAGCCGACGCTCTGCCCATTCCAATGCCTATTTTAGTGGTTTTGGAAAATCCAGACGCATAGCTCTTTTTGATACACTACTAGAAAAGCATTCAACCGATGAGATCGTCTCCGTGGTTGCTCATGAGGTCGGGCACTATAAGAAAAAACATGTTATATCGGGTACTATTTTAGGAATATTGGAGACAGGATTGATGTTGTTCATATTCAACTACTTCATGCGCGACCAGGCGCTTTTTGATGTGTTTGGTGTTGGAGAGGTATCAGTCTATGGTGGTCTGGTCTTTTTTGGAATGTTGTATTCTCCTATAAGTTTGATCTCCTCCATCTTTACCACGGCACTTAGTAGGAGAAATGAATTTGAGGCAGATGCATATGCCCTGGAGACCACTGAAAAGCCAGAGCCATTGATCTCAATGCTCAAAGGCCTTGCTGCGAGCAACCTATCGCATCTTACGCCTCATCCACTGATGGTATTTCTATCATATAGCCATCCACCTGTATCTGAACGTATTGCTGCAGTGAGAGAAACATAGTCCAATACATTTACAACAATATGCCTATAGGTTTTATCCTTTCATTTGGCCTCTCATTCACTATGGGCAGCGATATTGGTCAAGGTGAGAGGGTTGATTTTAATAGTGCCAATCCATTCTCGTTCTATCATATCATCACTGAATTGGATAAGCAAGATCCTCAGAATGCTTTTGGTATTCTACGGATGCCTGATGTGGGCAATGGGTCACTGCCCTTTCCACTTATTATTGGTGTCAACGGTAGTAAGAATTGGGCTGATCATCACTTGGAGTATATGAAGGTTTTCAGAGAAATGGGTTTCGCTACATTTGAGTTACAAAGTTTCAATAGTCGAAAGGTAAGTTCGACAGTGGGAGAACAGGTCTCGGTGACAACTGCGATGATGATACTTGATGCATATAAGGCGCTGGAGATTCTTTCGACTGATTCACGCATCGATGCGGATAACATTGCCATAACAGGATGGAGTCTTGGTGGTGGTGTTGCCCTTTTTTCAGCATGGAACCCTCTTGTTGAGGCGATTGGTGTTGCGACACGTTTCTCAGCACATCTAGCATTTTATCCACCCTGTCTAGTTGACATGGATCTCATTGATTTTTCATCATCACCCATCCATATATTGATCGGTGAATTGGATGATTGGGTAACAGCGGATGCATGTGAGAATTTGGTCGGAGATCTAAGTCGAGAAGGTGTAGATATCGATATCACTGTGTACAAGGGGGCTCATCATGGATTTGATAGACAGGGTCCAATAATAATGGAGGAGAAAGGTTATTCAACGACCGACTGTCATTTTCGAATGAGACCTGATGGTGCACTTCTTATGAACATCTTTGACATACCTATGATCACTCCGTTTCGACAGAAAATAGCATTGGCATGGTGCGCAGATAGAGGAACGACTCTCGGAGGGAACCCAGAGGCACGAAAAGCGTCCTTTGCATATGCACGAGAGTTCATGAAGATGCATCTATCCAAATAGCTCACTGACCATTATCATATGACCAGGAGCCTGTTTATTGATACATTAAAGTATGCGAAAAAATAAAGTAGATCATTTTAATTTCACGTATGGATAATCCTGCTATCATACTTTGGATACCGATCATCATATTATCGGTCATCAGTCTCATCAAACTGTTAAACAAGGGCGGTCCTAATGGAAAGCCATGGATAAGAATCGAAAAGGTGGAAGAAAATGAGTAATCATCTAGCACTTAGATCTGGAAATCCAGCTCTACAATCGTCAACATTCAGAGATCATCTATCATCAGCAAGTGAGGGTGCCATGACTCTCTCAGGGACTGTTAATAAGACTGCGATCTCGCTGATATTGGTCACATTAAGCGCAGGATATTCGTGGACCAACCCAGCAATGCATGGTCTCGTAATACCAGCCGCAATAGTTGGATTTATCCTTGCATTGGTGACTGTATTCAAACCAACGATGGGTCACATCACTGTCCCGGCATATGCAGTGGTGCAAGGAGTCTTTCTCGGGGTCATATCTATGGTGTTCAATGCTCAATATCCTGGTATTGTGGTACAAGCCGTCTTCCTCACTTTTGGAACCTTGGGCGCTCTTCTCCTAGCCTATATGTCAGGACTCATCAAGGCAACTGAAAATTTCAAATTAGGTGTTGTAGCCGCTACAGGAGGGATTGCCCTTCTTTATGTCATCAATATGGTAATGAGTTTTTTCGGATCAAATATCAGTGTCATATCAAGTAACGATACAATGGGCATCATCTTTAGTGGTGTTGTAGTTGTGATCGCCGCGCTGAATCTGGTTCTTGATTTTGATTTTATTGAGGAAGGAGCAGAAATGGGTGCGCCAAAGTACATGGAGTGGTATGGTGCATTCGGGCTTTTGGTTACCCTGATCTGGCTTTATCTGGAGATACTACGTCTACTTGCAAAACTCTCAAGTCGGCGATAAATAATAAATCGGCAGACAAAAGTGGAGTCTTTCAACCTAACTTCTGATAATGGTTGAACCTATTATAAAGAACGATGCAATTGTATTTGGCATCCTAATGGGTGTCCTGACATTTGTATTTTTAACCTTAAATAGCACCCACCCATTCTGGAAGAGATTCTATAGGTATGTGCCTGCAATATTATTATGCTATTTCATACCCTCCATTTTCAACTCTCTTGGAATTATTTCAGGCGATGAATCCAATCTATATTTTGTTGCATCCAGATATCTACTTCCAACAAGTCTCGTACTCTTAACAATAAGTGTAGACCTACATGCAATCAAAAGATTAGGCTCCAAGGCAGTGATCATGTTCTTGACTGGAACCATTGGTGTTATCATCGGCGGTCCCGTTTCCATTTTCCTTGTATCAATGATCTCACCTGAGACCGTTGGAGGTCAGGGACCTGAGGCAGTGTGGAGAGGATTTAGTACTGTGGCTGGAAGTTGGATTGGCGGTGGTGCAAATCAAGCAGCAATGAAGGAGATATTCAACGTTGGTGACACCATTTTTTCATCTATGATCGCCATCGATGTTATTGTCGCAAATATATGGATGGCATTCCTTCTTTATGGCGCAGGCATGGATGATAGGATCAATGAATGGTTTGATGCTGATTCATCATCAATTAATGAACTCAAGGAAAAGATGGATGCATATAAGCAACAGGTCATGCGCATCCCCGAAATGGGTGACACGATAAAGGTGCTAGGTCTTGGCTTTGGCATAACGGGAATCGCACACCTTGGTGCTGACATAATAGCACCTACAATACAAAACAAGGCGCCAGAGCTTGCACGGTTTAGTCTTACATCAGGCTTCTTCTGGCTAATTGTCCTTTCAACCACTATTGCAGTATTCCTTTCATTTACCAAAGCAAGAGACATTGAAGGGGTAGGCGCCTCTAGGATCGGCAGCGTGTTCATTTACATACTGGTTGCCACAATTGGAATGAAGATGAACGTATTGGCGATTTTTGATAATCCAGCATTATTCGTCATCGGATTGATATGGATGTTCATTCATGCCATACTACTCATTGTCGTTGCAAAGATCATCAATGCACCTTTTTTCTTCTTGGCAGTAGGAAGCCAGGCAAATGTTGGAGGTGCAGCGTCCGCACCTGTCGTTGCCTCTGCCTTTCATCCATCTCTTGCGCCGGTAGGTGTGTTACTTGCAGTAATGGGCTATGCCATTGGAACATATGGTGCATGGCTGTGCGGTATATTAATGCAAGGTATCTCTCCATGAATGATATTTTGCGTAAAAAGTACTCTCGGGTTTAGATTTGGATCGATGATGCGTTCAATCTTGATGCTGTGTGTGCTCTCATCCTTGGTCTTGGCTGAATTTGAGAGCGATCTTCAATTAAAACTGATTCTTGCCGAGCCTGGTGACACAATTCAACTTGATTCCGGTCTTTTCCCCATCCTTGGGACCCTCTCAATGGAAGGCAAACAAGATATTGTCATTAAAGGTACTGGAATGAATGGGTCTATCTTGGATTTCTCCACTCAGGTGGAGGGAGCTCAAGGTTTGAGCATCACCAATTGTAAGAATATCACTCTAGAGGATTTTTCTGTCCAAGATGCGAAAGGTGATGCCATCAAGTGTCAGTATACGGATGGAATTACCTTTCGGCGTGTAAAGGCACAGTGGTTGGGTGGTCCAAGATCGATAAATGGTGCTTATGGTCTCTACCCGGTCCAGTGTGAGAATGTACTGGTTGAGCATTGTGTGGCGATAGCAGCTTCCGATGCGGGGATATATGTGGGGCAGTCAAAGAACATCATTGTTCGATTTTCTGAGGCATTTGATAATGTGGCCGGCATTGAGATCGAAAATTCCACCCTCGCAGATGTCTATGGTAATAATGTTCACGGCAATACAGGTGGAATCCTTGTATTTGACCTGCCCGATCTTGTTGTAAAGGAGGGACATCAGGTGAGGATCTTTGATAATATCATCAAAGATAATAATCTCGATAATTTCGCTCCTGAGGGAAATATTGTAGGAAAAGTACCATCAGGAACAGGGATCATGATCATGGCAACTGAAATGGTCGAGGTGTTTGAGAATACGATCATTGACAATAAGACCGCTGGTACAGCCATAGTTAGTTATTTCATAACTGAGGAAGAGACAAAAGACTCTCAATACAATCCCTATACCTCTTCCATTTACATACATGATAACATTTATCGTCGTAATTCACAGATCCCAACTTTGGACCATGACATAGGACTCCTATTATTTTTTCACTTCTTTAGAGACATCCCTGACATCATTTATGATGGCATGCCTGATCCAAGCCATATTAGCAACAATGGCCTCATACCCAATGCCAGACGATTATGCATAGCTGATAATGTGGATGCAAATTATTTAAATCTCGAACTATCAAAGAATTTCAACTCTTGGTATAGTCCATTTTTTGCTGATTTTAATACGGATGCCAATGAATGCAACTGTACTCTAGAGCCTCTGCCAGAGGTCATATTGAAAATTGATCACTAGAATTACATATGGGAAAGTGGTATTGGCCGTCTTTTTTGCGGCCTCTCCTATCTTTCCCTCACATCCGGTCCTTGAACATGCACTACCACAATTATCCGAATATGGATTTTTTCTGGAACCTATCAAAGAGCAGATCCCTACAGGCCTAGTTCTTCCCTACGCAATTGCATCGCCACTCTTTTCTGATTATGCAGAAAAACTTAGATTCATAAAAGTACCCAAGAATGAGACAATATCACATGATGAGGATCTCGAGCTTGATTATCCAGTGGGGACATTTTTGATCAAGACCTTTTATTATTTGAGTGATAGCCGAGATCTGGATAGCGAACGCAGGTTGATAGAGACACGCATACTGAAAAAGACAACCTCAGAATGGATTGCCATTCCCTATGTTTGGAATGAGGATCAAACCGATGCGGTATTGGCGTTGGCAGGTCATAGGACAGACGTATCATGGATCCATAGAGACGGCACCCCGATCAATATACTGTACAGCATACCGAATATGAATCAGTGCAAGAGTTGCCATGTATATAAAAATGTTCAGCAACCGATAGGTCCAAAGGTACGTAATCTGAATATTGAGTTCTCATATGATGAGGGTAAGAAGAATCAACTCGAAAAATGGATATCCATAGGGATATTGGAATCATTTAATGAATTAAGTTCATTGCCAAGAACAGTAGACTATGAGAATCCACATGATGGTACCTTGGATGAGCGTGCAAGGGCGTGGCTAGATATAAACTGTGCACATTGTCATAGAAAGGGAGGCCCGGCAGAGACATCCGGACTCCACCTTGATCTGGAAGAGTCTGACCCAACAAAATTAGGGATATTCAAGCCACCGGTTGCAGCTGGTCGTGGTGCTGGAGATAGGAAATATAATATTGTCCCTGGGAAACCTGAAGAATCGATCATGGAGTATAGGATAACGTCAACCGACCCAGGAGTAATGATGCCTGAATTGAGCCGAAAACTTGTACACGATGAAGGTGTAAAACTAATACAGGCCTGGATCAAGGAGATGCCAGAAGGGAGATAGAGCATGAAGATAAAGACGATCATTAATTCCACGATATTGGTTTTCATGTTTTTTTCCTGTTCATCAGACAAGGACAAATTGAATAGAGATGCAATCGGAATGGAGAACTTGTCAGGACTGGAATTCACCCAGGCAGAGCGTGATACTTTTTTACAGACCCTTTCCTTGCTTAGAGGTAAGTATGATACTTTGAGAACGGTTCAAATTCCAAATGATATTCCACTGCCACTTTATTTTGACCCACGGATACCAGGGACCGAGGTTCCAAAGGGAAGGGAGAGATATCTATTCCAAGAATTTCCAACAAAGCGTCCTGACAACATTGAGGATTGTGCGTTCTATACGATAGGTCAATTAGCTCATTTGATTCGTACTAGGCAGGTCTCATCCTTGGAACTGACTGAGATGTACATTGCCAGATTGAAACGTCATGGGCCTGAGTTACTATGTGTTGTCACACTTACTGAAGAACTGGCGCTACAACAGGCAAGCCGTGCTGATGAGGAGATCAAGAGAGGAAGATATCTGGGGCCCTTGCATGGAATTCCATATGGTGCTAAAGATCTGTTGGCCGTAAAAGGATATAAGACCACTTGGGGCGCGATGACTCACAAGGACCAATTCATTGAAGAAACAGCCACTGTGATAGAGAAGCTTGAAAATGCAGGGGCCGTATTGATCGCAAAATTGACACTAGGTGCTTTGGCCTGGGGAGATACATGGTATGGTGGAAAGACCAAAAACCCTTGGAACACTGACCAGGGATCGAGTGGTAGCTCCGCTGGTCCGGGATCGGCCACAGCAGCAGGACTGGTCGCTTTTTCCATAGGATCCGAGACCTGGGGATCCATTGTCTCTCCATCGACTGTAAATGGCGTCACTGGTCTAAGGCCTACTTTTGGTACGGTAAGCAAGGCCGGTGCAATGGCACTGAGTTGGTCAATGGATAAGCTTGGGCCAATGTGTCGTTCTGTGGATGACTGTGCGCTTGTGTATAGTATGATCAAAGGAAGCGATGGCATTGATCATTCTGTGGTGGATGTGCCTTTTCAGGTCCCGGTTAAAAAGGAATTGAGATCACTGCGTATAGGATATGTTGAGAGTGCATTTAATGATTCAAGTACAATTGATAATGATAGATCAGTTCTTGATCGGCTCCGCGATCTAGGCTATGATCTCATACCCATTGAACTACCAGAATTTCCAACCAATTCTTTATCATTTTTACTCAATGTGGAAGCGGCAGCGGCATTTGATGAACTGACCAGAAGCAACAGAGATGATGAACTGGTCAGGCAGGTGAAGTGGGCATGGCCCAATGTATTTCGCACAGCTCGACATGTACCTGCAGTTGAATATGTGCAGGCGAATAGGGCAAGAATGGTCTTGAGCCAGAAGATGTCCGTATTATTCAAGGATATTGATGTATATGTGATACCATCATTCTGGGGCGATAATCTACTTAGAACCAATCTGACCGGACATCCATGTGTTGTCTTGCCTAATGGGTTCAATGACAAAGGGATTCCAACAAGTATTAGTTTTATTGGTGACCTTTATATGGATGGTGAGGTCATCTCTGTTGCTCGTTCCTATCAAAGGGGAACTGGATGGCACAAGAGATATCCTCCAAAGTTCAAATAGATTCATTCAAGTGATGATCTTTTAAAATCAAGGATCCTAGTGCAATTGATAGTTCAATATAAGCGAGATGACCGCTCACCCACTCCCTTGAATGAGAATGTTTCCAAGGTGATGAGCTCCAACAGATCCAAGAATACCAAACCAGAGAAATTGCTTAGACAAGGTCTCTGTTCAGATGGTATAAGAGGATATAGGTTGAACTGGAAGAAAGTACCAGGGAAACCCGATATAGCCTTCCCAGGCAGAAAGATCGCGATCTTCGTAAATGGATGTTATTGGCATCGATGTCCTATATGTGACCTTGCACTTCCAAAGACAAACAAAGAGTTTTGGAAGGAAAAGTTTGAGAAAAATATTGCCAGGGACAAGATGAGTACAAAAAGGCTCATCGATCTAGGATGGGTGGCATTGACAATCTGGGAATGTGAGATCAATGCTGATGCTATGGAATGTGTCAAGAAGATAAGGAAGATCCTATAGTGTCGCTGAAAGTAGTTGAGTTATTTGCGGGAGTCGGCGGCTTTCGTCTGGGTCTAGAAGGCTGGCAAGGTTGTTCTCCATCCAGTGGTTATAAGAATCCAATTGAAAAGCATTTTAAGGTCATATGGAGTAATCAATGGGAACCATCCACCAAGAAACAACATGCCAATCTTATCTATAGAAGTAGGTGGCCCGATTCAGATCATAGTGAGAAGAATATTGAAGAGGTAATTGATAAGAACTTTGAGATCATACCTGACCACGATCTACTTGTAGCAGGTTTTCCATGTCAAGACTATTCTGTGGCGACAACATTGAAGAATGCAAAGGGATTGATCGGTAAAAAGGGAGTTCTTTGGTGGAGTATTTATACCATTTTAAAGAGGAAAAAAGGTAAACGTCCCAAATATCTTATACTTGAGAATGTCGATCGTTTATTGATCTCTCCAGCAAATCAGAGAGGACGTGATTTTGCCATCATTCTATCTTGTTTGAACGAATTAGGCTATAATGTAGAGTGGAGGGTCATCAATGCCGCTGATTATGGCATGCCACAAAGGAGAAGAAGGATCTTCATGGTAGCTTACTTGGATGATACATCAATCTCAAGGTCAATGAGTGATCAGGAGGATGCTAGAGCTTGGCTATATAATAGTGGAATCCTCGCATCAGCATTTTCTGTCGCGAATGATGCAAGTGATATGGTCATGCTGGATATGATAGATGGTCCAATAGACCATCTATCTAAAACCTTCAATAAAGATGGGAAGCATAGTCCATTCAAAAATACTGGTATGTTAAGAAGAGGTAAGATCTATACGGTCAATACATGTCCAAGCAAACTATGTAAAAATGAAAAAATGACCCTAGGAGACATACTAGAAAAAGGGTCAGTGGATGATGAGTTCTTGATAAATGAAGAAAAAAGACTCAACAAAAAAATGATAAAGAAACAATTGAGCAAGGATGGGCCTATTATCATCAAGACTGAGTTAGACATGTGGAAATATTATAAAGGCCCCAAGAAGGAAGAGCGAATAAACAGGATAAATAACATACACTATAATTATGCTGAGGGTGGTATGGAATTCCCCGATAGGGTTGATAGGGCATCACGTACCATTATAACTGGTGAGGGAGGTCCATCTCCTTCTAGGTTCAAGCATGTGATCAGGCAAGACTCTACACTCAGAAGATTGACCCCTTTGGAGTTGGAGCGATTAAATATGTTTCCCGATGATCATACAAGACATGATTCTATTAGAAATGGAAAGAGGGCTTTTTTCATGGGAAATGCATTGGTGGTTGGTGTTGTGGAAAGGATTGGAAGAGAGTTAATAAATAAGATCACTTAGGTCAATAGTATGTGGTAGGTCGTATCATATAGTGATGGTTAGATTATGACATGTCAGATGAACAAACAACCTTACAAGAGATCAGATCGATCATAGAATCCTTTGTAGATGAAAGAGATTGGAAGCAGTTTCATAGTCCAAAGAATTTGGCGATGTCAATATCCATCGAGTCTGCAGAATTGATGGAACTTTTTCAATGGCTATCTCTGGATGAAGCAAAGAAGGTCATGGAATCCGGTAAGACCAGAGAAGATGCGATCGACGAGATCGCTGATATTTTGATTTATTCATTTGCTTTTTGCATAAGAAATGAAATTGATATTACGGATGCGATCAAGCAAAAGATGAAAAAGAACATCAAAAAATATCCAGCAAAGGATTATAGAGGGCGTTTCTAGCTCAGCTCCATCTGATATGAATAGGATTCTCTCTATAGATGTCTTTAGGGGAGTGACAATGTTTCTCATGCTATGGGTCAATGATTTTTGGACACTAAGCTCAGTCCCAAAATGGTTGACCCATGCGGTATCCGGGGAGGACTATCTAGGATTTTCAGATTTGATATTTCCTTGGTTCTTGTTTGCCATTGGTCTTTCCATACCCTTTGCCTTTGAGAGTCGTCTTCTAAAGGAGAGTAAAGAGTCCACGATATGGATGCACATCTTCCTGAGATTCATTGCGCTACTGACAATGGGTCTTTTTCATATGAATATGGAGATGTATGGTCACCAGACCTCTATTCTAAACAAACCCGTATTTGTGATCATTTCGACCTTCGCATTCTTTATGATCTGGAATGACAATTCCAAGATAGATCTAACCAAAAATACATTGTTCAAGGTTATGCCATATCTTGGTTCCATGATTCTTGGTACTATGGTATTGATCTATAATGGGCAGGACTATGATGGAAACTCCATTGGTTTTAGCATACATTGGTGGGGTATCCTAGGACTGATAGGGTGGGTCTATCTGATTGCGGCCTCTACATATTTTGTTTTTAGAAGATCAATGGTGGCTGCAATAGTTGCATTCTTTGCATCTCTGTTACTGAATGTGGTCAGCAGTAGTGGTATTCCCTATAATATCTTCCCTTGGCAAAGCACGAATTGGCTCCCAGGCAGCGGCGGTCTTCAGGCTCTGACATTTGGTGGTATCATTACCTCCTTGTGCTTGGTCAAGTACAAGAATGAGATCAGGAAACTATATAGTGTACTAATGATCATGGGGGTGACCTCACTCGGGCTAGGCCTGCTACTGCGCAAATATTTCATCATCAGCAAGATCGGTGGTACGCCCACATGGGTACTAATATCAATGTCAACTGCATTGTTCCTATTTGTCATTTTCCATTGGTTGGTCGATGTGAGAGGAGATGTAAACTGGTATTATCCTATAAAGACCGCAGGCACAGCAACCTTGACCTGTTACTTGGTACCATATGTATACTACAGTCTTAGGACAATGATCGATATTCAATTACCAACCTTTTTGACCACAGGTCTGGTAGGCCTTATGAAATCCATTGTCTATGCATTGATCATTATTACCATTTCATGGGGACTGACTAGGGCCAAGATTCGATTGAAGATTTGAGAATTTGATGATCAACATCGGGCACAACATATTTAGGGTCACCGTGCTATTGATCAGCATCTGCTATTCTCAGAGTTTCAATGTCAAACCCTATCTTCAGAATATGACACCAACATCCGTTCATGTAATGTGGGAGACCACATCCAATGATGAGTCCACATTGCATTGGGGTGAAACACCTGAGCTTGGGCAGACCGCCACTGGTGAGGCCAACAGCATCATTAATAGTTTTTTCATTCACGATGTCCATCTTACCGATCTTGATCCAAACACAAGATATTATTATAGGACGGTGACAGGCTCGCTTGAGTCTCAGGTCTTCGATCTTGTCACTCCGTTCGGATCGGGGAGTGAGTCATCCCTTAGGATCGTAGCGATGAGTGATATGCAAAAGGACTGGAATAACTATAACAAATTCCAAGAGATCATCAACCAAGGCATCTTGTCATATCTCGAGGTAGGTGATGATCTATTGTTGACAGATGCATTGGACCTGGTTCTAATTCCTGGTGACCTAGTTGACAATGGCAATGACCATGGTCAATGGAGCGACCATTTTTTTGGGCCCTCTGAGCCTTTGTTCTCCCATATCCCTCTATATCCGGTCTTGGGAAACCATGAGTACAATTCATCATATTATTTCTCCTATTTCAATCTCCCAGACAATGGAACACCAGGATATCAAGAACACTGGTGGTGGGCAGATTTTTCCAATGTTCGGGTCATTGGATTGGATTCGAACTGGGACTATCAATTGGCAGTACAATTGGATTGGTTAGAAAATACACTAGATGTCTCCTGTAGTGATCCAAATATTGATTTTGTCTTTGCGCAACTTCATCATCCACACAGATCGGAACTGTGGGTCCCTGGTGAGACCAGTTTCACTGGCGATGTGATCGAATTGCTAGAGCTTTTCACAAGTGACTGTGGCAAACCAAGTATTCATTTTTTTGGACATACCCATGGCTATTCAAGGGGACAGTCCATTGACCATAGACATGCGATGGTCAACGTCGCAACTGCCGGTGGAGCCATAGATTATTGGGGTGAATATCTGCAGGCAGATTACCCTGAATATTCAGTGTCTCAAGATGAATGGGGTTTTGTGCTCTTGGAGGTAGAGGCAGGTACGGACCCACAATTCACTCTAAAACGTATCAGCAGAGGAGATGACTATGTGCCCATGGACAATGTATTGAGAGATGAGTTTACGATTCGGATGAACAATGCTTCTCCTACTACTCCTCATCCTGTCTATCCAATTGGTGATGAGGTTCCCCCCGACCTAACATGGTTGTGGGCGAGTGAATATGCTGATTCAGACAATGATGGACATGGTTTTTCTCAATGGCAGATATCAACTGATTGTGTTGATTTTCAAGATCCTGTGGTCGACCTATATGAATCTCATGAGAACTGGTACTATGACACAAATACCCAAGAAGGCAATAGCCTGAACAACCAATTGATCACAGGTTTGGATGGTGAAATGGAATATTGCTGGAGAGTCAGATACAGGGACAAGGGACTACAGTGGAGTGAATGGTCGGAGCCGTGTTCGTTCACGACATCTCAGTCCCTTTATTCTCCAAATCTTTTGTTGAATCCAGGTGCTGAGAATGGAACCTCAAACTGGACCGTTCAAGAAGGAGTATTTGAGTCATTGGAAGAGTATGAGTGTAATGGCATCTCACCACACTCCGATCAATATTATTTTTGCGTGGGCGGGCTTTGTACCTCAAGCAATTATGCTGAGGTCTATCAAATGATCGATCTTTCAGAATATTCGGATTGTATTGATGATTCAGGAGCGTCTGCAGGATTTGGAGGTTTTCTTGCTAATTGGAGTGGGTGGGATCAGCCTGAAATGTATATTGCCTTTTTAGATGAAAATGGGTTAGAGATCGGTGTTAGTGAAACACAATCAACATTGAACAGCAGTTGGACCGAATTTGATACGATACTGCCAATACCTATTCATACGCGCGATATAAAATTCACATTAATGGGTACTCGAAATGGTGGCCAAGACAATGATTGTTATTTTGATGATCTCTTTTTACGAGTCTTTAGGGATGAGTCATGCATAGAAGTGATTTCAATATTAGATGATGAACCAAATATCCCAAAAGAGATCGCCCTACATCAGAACTATCCAAACCCTTTCAATCCAGTGACAAGTATAGGGTATGATCTACCTGAGGACTCCTATATCAAGATCTCTGTCTATGACATAATGGGTAGAAGGATCAAGACCTTATTTGATGGTCAACAGGCAACTGGCCATTGGGTTATCCAATGGGATGGAACCAATAATAAGGGTCATGTAGTTGGTACAGGGTCATATTTTTATATACTAGAGTCAGGACAGGTCAAAAAGACAAAAAAGATGGTACTGATCAAATAACATTGATGGTTCTAATCCCTAATCTGTACTTTATTACAAGGAAACCTCTTTCATATGTGTTTTTTTTTGTTTGTAGAATGGTTGTTAGATTTGATCTATGTATAAATATATCACATTACCAATATTAATAAGCATTGTTATGGGGCAGTGTGATTTTAATAGTGATGGTCAATTAGATTCTTTAGATATTTCAGATGAAGTTAATTGCATTCTCCTAAATTGTTACAATGGTTCACAATGTGACCCCAATGATGATGGTTATTTAAATATATTTGATATATGTGCGACAGTAGATTGTATCTTATTTGATTGTTGGCAAGAAGAGGATCTAAATACACTCCATAGCAGTATAATATTTAACAATATACCTGGGGGCACTTTTACAATGGGTGAAAGTGAAAGTAATTATCAAGGACCGCCAGGGAGTTATGATGCTTATTTACATACAGTTACATTGACTTCATTTCAAATTAGCGAGACAGAGATTACGAATGAACAATATGTCCATTTTTTAAATGGTGCTTATTCAATTGGTCTTATAGAGGTCGAAATAGAAAATGATCCAGGACCAAATAATGGAGATCTGTTAGTATTTGGTACAGATTCAGCCCCCAGTGACTATATCGGAATGGCTATCTATAACTTAAGTGGGACTAGAGTTATGAAAGACCATGATAATTCTGATGCAGATAATGATCCATTTACTGGAGTGATAGAGCCAGAAAATCCTCTGAACATTGCATATATAGGTTATAATGAACTGAATACAGATAACGAGTGGTTTTTTATTAAAGACCCCTCAAACCCTGAACACTTTAATTGGCTAGAATTAACAAATTATTATAATTACACAAATATATCTCATCAATATGATACAACTGTTTTATTAAATGATTATAATGATTGGGAAGAATTAGAAGATTACCCAGATAATCTACCTACATTATTTGAAGTTAGGCGCTGGCCTGCAACTTTTATTAAATGGTATGGGGCAAAAGCATTCACATTATTCTATGATATTAAATTGCCATCAGAGGCTCAATGGGAGTTTGCTGCACAAGGTAATGCTGAATTTTTATATGCAACAGCTGACGGGAATGTATATGGTGATGGTACAAGTGCAAATTGGAATTATTTAGAAGAGAGTCCATCTAGAGGTCATGTCCTAGATGTGAAGATCAATGCACCCAATCCATATGGATTGTATAATATGGCGGGTAATGTTTGGGAATGGGTTGAAGATTGGTATTCTTCGGAATTTTACAACAATTCCAATAATTTTACAGACCCTGTTAATACTGAAGATACTGGACTTAAAGTCCGCCGTGGTGGATCATGGAATTATCATCAAGCTTCATTGAAATCATCTGCCAGAGCAGAAAGCGAACAATTTAAAGGGAATGACCATTTTGGATTTAGGGTAGCACAATAAATCCAATCTAGCAAAGTGTAAAAGATGATCAATAGAGCCCCACATTCGTGGATTTTTTATTTGTGGGATGATGGGTAGATTTAATTATCTCAAGTTTAATAAAAGGAGAAAAATTTGAAGCCACTAATAAATGTTGAGGACATTACTGAATTCAAGGGTCATGAGCATGGTGCATTTAAATCTAAATATGCTGATGTGGGAGGTAAAATAGGTGCAAGGCAATTAGGATATAATATCACTATAATTCCCTCAGGAAAAAAATCTTGGCCATTTCATAATCATCATGTTAGTGAGGAGATGTTCCTTATTTTAGAAGGAACAGGCCTTTTAAGACATGGAGAAAATCAATTTAAAATAAAAAAGAATGACATTATTGCTTGCCCTACTGGTGATAGATCGGTAGCGCATCAAATTATAAATGATGGTGATACTGATCTAAAATATTTAGCTCTGGGTACTAAGAGACCATATGATATATGTGAATACCCTGATTCAGATAAGATTTTATCTCGAGTTACCTCGGAAGAGGATTCAAATTTATGGAATATGTCAAAAGGTAATGAATCATACGATTATTTTGAAGGAGAAGAGTAAAAGATATTTCCAAATAACATAAAAGCCACACATTCATGAGGTTTTTGTTTGTGAGACGTTGGATAGATTTACAACAAAATGACTGAAAAAAAACGAAAATTAGCTGCTATCATGTTTACCGATATTGCAGGATATACTGAGTCAATGTCTTTTGATGAAGAAACGGCAATCCAGGCAGTTCAGAGAAAACGTTCCATCATTCAGCCACTATTGATAAAACATAATGGTGTCTTTGTAAAAGAGATTGGTGATGGTACTCTCTCTTATTTCAATTCTGCTATTGATGCATCAACCTGTGCCGTTAGACTTCAAGAATTAACCTTTGATGACACACATCTTAATATTAGGGTTGGATTGCATATAGGTGATATAGTTTTTGATGGTAAAGATGTATTTGGAGAAGGTGTCAACATTGCCAGTAGATTAGAATCTCTTTCACCGGTAGGCGGGATATGTGTTTCAAAGAGTATCTTTGATGAATTGGAAAACAAGAAAGAATTCAATGGTACTTCTCTTGGATTACAAAGCCTGAAAGGCGTTGGGAGATTGGTTGAAGTATACGCTCTTCAAGGTGATAAACTCAAAGAACCGGATAAATCAAAATTCCAAGAAACAAAAGTTGAGAAACACTCTGATGAAGAAGTCCCATCCATTGCAATTATCCCTTTTGATAATAAAGGGGCACCCGAAGATGTATTCTATTCCTATGGCATTTCTTCAGATCTTATATCTTATGTAACAAGTGCAGGTCTCATACGGGTAGCAAGTTTAAAGGATATTGAAAAATTGGATTACGACAATCTAGATAGTACGGAATTATCTAAAAAACTATTGATTCGTTATATCGCACAAGGGACACTCTGGAAAATGGGAGACATGTTCCAAATCTCTATTGAACTCTATGATACCAAAGAATCTAGAATATTATGGTCGGACCGATGGCAAGAGCAATGGGAGAACCTACCAAAAATAAAAAATAACCTTTCTGATGGTCTACTGAAAGCCTTGGATACCAAACCAAAAGTTGAACATAAGGAAGACACAACAAATCCTGAAGCGTATGAGTTTTATTTGAAGGCCAAGCACAGATATGAAAAACGTGAGACCATGGAAGATATCGAAATTTCTCGGGGACTCCTCAATAAAGCGATAGAATTAGATGATAATCTTATATCTGCCAAACTTCTTATGGGTAATACATTCAGAGGTATGGGTAAATATGATAAAGCAATGGATATTTTCACTTCCAGCCTTAAGCAAGCTGATGAATTGAGTGATAAGCACGGGATGGGAGATAGCTTTAATTCAATTGGAGCGATTTATTTTCATAAAGGTAACTTCGATAAGGCTCTTGAAAGCTCAAATAAATCAATAGCAATAGCCGACGAGCTTAATGATAAATATAGGCAGGGAATAAGCCTCAATAACAATGGGGTTGTATCACAGAATAAAGGGAATTATGAAGAAGGCTTGGATTATTACCAAAGGTCACTTGAAATACAAGAAGAGATTGGAGATAAATATGGAATGGCGGTAACCCTATGTAATATTGGGCATATAAATAATCTTAAAGGTGATTTTAATAATGCACTAAAATATCTAGAATATTCTCTTAAAATACAAAATGAGTTAGGGGTGAAATGGCTAGAATTAGAGACCTATTCTTATTTATATAATGCCTATAAAAACTTGGGGAAAGTTTTTGATTTAAACCATATTCATAAACTCATCAAAAAAACTGATAATATCGAATTTGAAATCAACTTTCAATTATACAAACTATTAGGAGATGTCACCTATTTAAACACTGTCTATAACCAACTCCAGAAAAAATCAGATGCAATGGACAAAGAAATGAAAGTAATCTATTTGGGATATCCTCTGCCAAAAGAGATTATAGAAGAGTGGGAGAAGGTAAATTCCTAAAAAATATCAGTAGTGTATATTCAAAAGGGCTGCACTGGATTGAATTTAATGAACCTCTCAACTGGCTTTGTTATCAACTAAAAAGAGTTGTGATAGGAGTTTTGCTCAGGGGAGTGGTTTTATAGAAATAGGCTGGCACATATTCTACTGCAAATTTTTGTAGATTTGGGAAGTAATTAATAGCATAATGAGGTATTTATTATGATTATAACAACTTCAGAAAATATCCCGAATAGGGAAATAACCGATATTTTAGGGATAGCAAGAGGTAGTACTGTAAGAGCACGAAATTTAGGGAAAGATATTTTTGCAGCGTTGAAAAATGTCGTCGGTGGAGAAATTGAAGAGTATACAAGGTTGCAAGCCGATGCACGCGAGCAAGCATTAGAGAGGATGATTGCTGATGCAATTAGCCTAGACGCCGATGCGGTAATTAATCTGAGATTTTCTACATCATTAATTATGCAGGGTGCTTCTGAGATTTTAGCATATGGTACAGCTGTAAAATTGGTTTAGGTGCTATGTTTGCAACTATTTTTTATGGAATAGTTCTACTGATAATTGTTTATTTAATTTTTAGAAGAATTAATATAAAAAAAACAGAATCCTTTGAAAAAAGGAAAAATTGAATTAGGAAAATAGTTCCACATTCTTGGGAATTTTTCTTGTGGTATGATGGGTAAAATTACTTTTCTTAACTATTGTAAAGAAATTCTTATTTAATGAAAAAATACGTATATAATATAATAATGATTTATGTAATCCTAATTTGGGTTGGTTGCACTAACGAAACTGAAGAAACTATAAGGGGATGCACTAATTGCAATGCGATTAATTTTGATGATGATGCAAATGAAGATGATAGCTCTTGTATTTTCATAAATACCAATCGATTAGGGGATTATGCTGTTATAGATTCCACAATGGATTGGGTCTTCGAGTGGTGGTATGACGAATACAATATTTCCATAGTAAGAGATTCTTGTAGTTCGATAGGAATAAAAATTAATAATTATGCAAATGGGATCACCACTAGTTTGGACAATTCTATTTGTGTGAGTGCTGATATCATCGGAGATTCAATATTTATACCATATCAGGTAGTCTCGGGTTATGAAATACTCGAAACAGATGGATATTTTCGGGAAGATTCAATCTTTTTTCAAATATATTATTTAACACCAAATTTTGGTGACCCATATATTGGTTATGTTGAGGGAAAAAAGATCAATTAAATTTTTGGAATACCATAACCCCCACATTCGTGAGGTTTTTTGTTTGTGGGGATCTGGTAGACTATCTCCAAAGACTCCAAAACGATCAGATAGAGAGCGTATTATTTAGATCTTGAGAGAATACTCAATAGAAAGAATCCACACTCATATAATCAAAGTTTAGTTTTTGCGACTATTTATCGTCACATCAAAATAGTCCAAATAATTAGTAAAGATCTCGATTTAGACTGTAAGGATCTCATTTATAAATAGAAAACAACGAATTATTATCGAGATAAATTCGACTTATTTTCGTCGTGACATATATTATTTCAGGGTATAAGAGGGAGTTGGTTGGGCCTCATAACCCGATGGGTGGTTTTTTGTTTGTGGGAGGATGGGTAGATTTAATCGAACTGAAACGCCTCTTCTAATGGCACATTAAAAACTTTAGCTATTCGAAATGCAAGTTCAAGGGATGGTGAATATTTTTGAGCTTCAAGTGCAATAATCGTTTGTCGTGTTACTCTTGCTTTTTCAGCTAACTCGGCCTGAGTCATTTCATCTGCCTCGAATCGTAATCGGCGAATTTGATTCTTTATTCTTTGTTCTTTCATCTAGATGCTTTTTCTGTAATTAAATAACTGAATTAAGGATTTTCCTGTTGAAGATAACACTGCTATAATAAGGAAAATCATAGCGATTTTAGGAGGAGTTAATAAACCAACATTTTCTTGATATAATACATTGAAAAGAATTAAACATATTATACCCAAAATACCCCCCTGAGAGATATAATAACTTATTTTATAGCTATTTAATTCATAAAGATAATCTCGTTCATCTTTTTCTTCCTGTTTTGTAAAGATATTAATAACTCCAAAAACGATTATTGAGTAAACGATAGAAAATATAATTGTAGTGAAAATTACTGGGAGTATAGGTTCGCTATTAAACTGATCATTAATAAGTAATGGATATATTTTAGAGATAAAATATAATGAAACTAGTATGTTTAGGGCTAACTCTGCCCATATGTTCAATTCTCTATTTGAATAATTATTTAGAAATTTCATTTAACGCATCCTTTGTTATTCATTGATTATTATAATGATAATGTAAGAAATATATTACATAATGACAAATATATATTACGCTATAAATCTTATCTCAAAATACTTCATTAGCATGGAGGAAGGTAAAACTGGACAGTTCACTGTTTTTTTGAATGATAAAAAAATTTATAATAAGATGAAATTGATTGGTCGATTACCAAAACCAATGGAAATCACAGAAATCATAAATAAAGCATCTAAGTAATTACTTTTATATACAATCAAGCCCCACATTAGTGGGGTTTTTTGTTTGTAGGATGAGGGGTAGATTATGATATGAATGAATGGGAACTCCAACATTATCTAACAAAAAAATGGCGAAAAGAGAATTTGTATTACAATGGATATGGGTATCATTTAGTTTGTTGGGAGTTAATGTTCCCTTCTTGGGATATCAATGATAAAAGAACTAAATGGAATGAGATTTCAATTGATTTCATTCTTTATTCGATAGAATTATCTGAATTCTTATGTGTGGAATTAAAAAACATCGTAAAAGGTAAGAAAAATTTATTGTCTGCTTATTGTCAAGCGACTCAACGAACAATTCATTTTATAGAACAGTATGATGTGAAAAAACTTAATAGAGCAAGAAAACTATGTCATACATCATCTATAAATGAGCGTGGTGGGATAAACTCAACTATAGATGAAATTAAATTCTCAAAAAAACCATCCATCAAAAGAGTATTAATGGCTAAATCATTTCAGTCAAATGCATCAGAGTTTATTGATTATTTCAATGCCTTAAATAGAAGTGAATTGCAAAATGAATATTCTATTTATTCTACTAATAAAGAGTTTGAGAGGTTTAATTCCATAAAAGAAGAGCAGTTCAACTTGACAGGGCATAACCCTTTATGTCTAATTCAATTGGACTGATAATCCCACATTCGTGGGGTTTTTTGTTTGTGAGATGATGGGTAGATTTGGATATGAATCCATTTAAAAAGTCAATGATTGGCTCGGTACTACTGATAGGATTTTTTTTAAAATTTTATACTCAGTATCGGGATAGTGGTACTTATGATATATATTCATTTGATACCATTATTTTAATATTAGCCTCTCTTGCTATTTATTTTGAATATGGTAATGATATCGGGAAGACTAAAGATTCAAGCGAAGAAGAAGAGTAACCTCACATTTGTGGGGTTTTTATTTATAAAATGGTGCTATTTCCACTACAGATACACTGGTAAAGGTTCATTTATAGAGGATTTTCAGCCTGCTTTGGGAGCAGGAGGTCGGGAGTTCGAATCTCTCCACCCCGACACTCGAAATCCTCATATTGTTAAAGATAT